>Ga0210410_10000478_pt1 | contig 44766 bp, 33 predicted proteins | sample IncBWC4MmetaG_FD_161058 | JGI IMG/M metagenome (GOLD analysis project Ga0210410, IMG submission 161058) | Forest soil microbial communities from Barre Woods Harvard Forest LTER site, Petersham, Massachusetts, United States - Inc-BW-C-4-M | ecosystem: Environmental > Terrestrial > Soil >...
TGCCGGGAGCGCGCAATGGGTACGGTCAAACTCGTTTTGGGAATCTTCGTGATTGTCGCGGGAATCTATCTCGGGGCGGAATTGGTTCCTGTTTACTATGAAAATTACCAATTCCAGGACATGGTCAAGACTGAGGCTACGCTTGAGACTTATACCACCAAGCCGGAAGACGCCATTCGCGACAGCTTGTACAAGAAAGCGCAAAGTCTCGACATCCCACTGACCAAGGATCAGATCAAAGTTCAGCGGCACGGCACTATGGGCACTGGATCGCTCACCATCAGCGCACCTTACACGGTGCACCTGGATCTGCCGGTCTATCCCATGGACCTGCACTTCGACGCCTCCACCGAAAACAAGAGCCCTTTCTGATACGGGTTGTGGATTCGGCGTGATTTAGAATAGGCGGTGAACTCCGCCAATTCCCGTGAGCATTAAAGTAAAGATCCCGAAAAGAAAGAACGGCGCCACGACCGGTAAGGGGCTCCTCGCTAACGACCCGGTCGTCCGCTTTGCGCTTGCGGTTTTCGTCATCCTATCTGTGGGTCTGTGCGGATGGTTCTCCTACTATTACATCAAATACGACCGGATCATTGATCAGCGGTTCAGAGGGCAGGTATTCAGCAGTTCCGCTAGTATTTATGCCATCCCGCGGGCTCTGCGAGTTGGAGAAAAAGTTGATCCGCGGGAGGTTGCAAGCCAGCTCCGCCGAGCGGGTTACGCCGAAAACGGTGCCCCTTCCCCCATGGGAAACTACCGGATGCTGGGGAATGGCATTGAAATCAAGCCCGGGCCCCAGTCCTACCATAGTCCGGAACCGGCGACGATTCGCGTACAGGACGGGCAAGTCTCCAGCATCGTGGGAAAATCCGGCGAGCTGGAAGCTTACGAACTCGAACCCCGCATGGTAACCGCGCTGTTTGACGCCGAGCAGCGCTCCAAACGGCGATTGGTAAGTTACGACGACATTCCCAAGATCCTGGTGGATGCCGTGCTTGCTATCGAGGACCGGCGCTTTTTCCAGCACGGTGGAGTGAACTTCATCCGCCTGGGCGAGGCGGCCTGGGTGGATTTTACTCATCAGAAGCACGAGCAGGGCGGTTCCACGCTTACCATGCAGTTGTCGCGCGCATTTTTCCTGAGTCCGCAAAAAACATTCAAGCGCAAGATCATCGAAATGCTGATCGCGATGGAGCTGGAACAAAAGTTCAGCAAGCAGCAGATTTTTGAGTTCTACGCCAACCGGGTAGACCTGGGACAGCGCGGGTCGTTCACCATCAACGGCTTTGCCGAGGCTTCGCAGGCATACTTCAATAAAGACTTGAAGGATATTTCTCTGCCGGAAGCGGCGCTGATTGCGGGGTTGATCCAGGCGCCCAGCGCTTTGTCCCCTTACCGCCATCCGGAACGCGCGACCGAACGTCGCAACCTGGTACTGGACAGCATGGTCGAGACCCATGCCATTACACGACCGCAGGCGGACAAGGCGAAGGCCGCTCCGCTGAAACTCGCGCCTCCGAATGTGGAGGCCAGCGATGCACCCTACTTTGTCGATCTGGTTCGCGATACGGTAATCAATCGGGTAAGCGAACGGGAACTGAACGAACAGTCCTACCGCATCTACACCACCCTTGACCCCGACTTGCAGCGGGCTGCGGCGCAAGCGGTGGATATGGGGATCAAGCTGGTCGACGATCAGGTAACGAAGCGGCGCACCAAACGCGTCAAGGTGGGCAAAAACAAGTTTGAAAACACGGTTGAGCCGGGGCCGCAGGCGCAGGTCGCCCTCGTGGCGCTCGACCCTCATACCGGACAAGTGCTGGCCCTGGTTGGCGGCAGAAATTACGGATTCAGCCAGTTGAACCACGCCATGGCTAAGCGTCCTACCGGGTCCATCTTCAAGCCGTTTGTTTATGCGGCCGCGATCAATACTGGAGTGGACGGCGGCAGCCAGGTATTCACGTCGGCGTCGATTGTCTCCGACCAGCCAAGTTCGTTCGCCTATGGTGACCAGATTTACGAGCCGCGGAATTACAAAGAGGAGTATCACGGGGACGTCACAGCGCGGTACGCGCTGGCCATGTCCTTGAACAACGCGACCGTAAAGCTAGCTGAGCAAGTCGGGTACGACAAAGTTGCAGACCTGGCTAAGGCGGCGGGGATCGCCTCGGTGAAAGCAACACCCGCCATGGCGCTGGGCTCGTACGATGCCACGCCCTTAGACATGGCCGCAGCCTACACCGTGTTTGCAAACGCCGGCGTGCACCTCTCGCCCACGATGGTGGATTCGGTGCGCAACGCGGCTGGAGACGTTGTCCTGGATTTCAAACCGGAACGGCGGCAGGTTCTCGACCCGCGAGTCGCCTTCGTGATGACTGACATGATGGAAGGCGTCATCAACTATGGGTTGGGGTTCAGCGCGGTCCGAGGTCACGGGTTTGACCAACCTGCCGCCGGGAAGACTGGCAGTTCGCACGATGGCTGGTTCGCGGGATATACCAGCAACCTGCTTTGCGTCGTCTGGGTTGGTTTCGACGACTACAGCGACTTGCACCTGACTGGCGCCCTCAGCGCGGCGCCGATTTGGGTAGAGTTCATGAAGAAAGCCCTGACCCTTCCGCAGTACTCCGATATGAAGCCGTTCGTTCAGCCGGCGGGCGTAGTCGATGTGCAGTTGGACAAGACCACGAATCTGCTGGCGACTCCGGCCTGCCCGGAAACGTACTCTGCCGCCTTCATTGCTGGCACGGAACCGAACCAAACCTGCGACCAACCGACGGGCGTGAAGGGATTCTTCTCGCGCATGTTCGGTCTGGGAGGGGAGAAGGCGCTTCCGCCGCCCGGTTCACCGAACGCGATCCCGGCTGGTGGCGCGACGCCAGGGCCAAATGCGGCCAACCAGGATGGGAGCAAGAAAAAAGGATTCTTTGGCAAAATAGCGGGTATATTTAAGGACGACAAGCCGTCTAATCCACAGCCAAGTCCACCGGCACAGACCGGAAGCACGCCTCCGTGAAGGAACAAAGTCCGGTCCGAAGGTGTCAATGGTTGTAGGGGAGTTCGCCTGGCTTTTCTGGAGGTGAGCTGTGCGCTGTCAACCGTGGTTGTGCCTTCTAACCTTGGGCATTTTTTCCCTGCCCGCCGTGCAAGCCCAAACTTCAACATCGGAGCTAGTCCAGATCAGTCCGCCTGCCATTCGGCGCGCCGAGCCGCCGGCACAATCGGCCACGGCTGACGAACTGGAACGGCGGGGGGATGAGCTCCGCATCGAGAAAGCGTACCTGGACGCCCTGGACTACTACCGCGCAGCTCTGGCCAAAGATCCGAGCAGGGCGCGGATTTATAACAAAGCTGGGATCGCCGAGTTGCTGATGCAGCGCTATAAGGAGGCCGGGAAGGACTTCGCCCGCGCCATCCGCTACGACCACGAGTTTGCCGACGCGGTGAACAACCTGGGCGTCGTCGATTATGAGGCCAAGAAATACGGGAGAGCCCTCAAGCAGTATGAGAAGGCGATCCATCTTCAGCCCGACACCGCTTCTTTCTTTAACAATCAAGGCGCAGCCTATTTCGCGAAGAAGGAGTTCGAGAAGGCTGGCCAAGCCTACGCCAAGGCCATCGAACTCGATCCAAACATCCTGGAACACAGTTCTCACAACGGAGTGTCGGCACAACTGCCGTCCCCGGGAGACCGGGCACGCTATGACTATCTCATCGCCAGACTGTGCGCGAAGCTGGGTGATCGGGACCGATCGCTACAGTATCTCCGGCGGGCCATGGAAGACGGCTACAAAGCGATTAACGACGTATATAAGGATCCCGAGTTCGCGGGCCTGCGCGAGGACGCCCGATTCACTGAACTGATGGCGGCGCGCCCGCCGGGCATACCGGAATAGGTAGCGACTGTTTGAGTTTTAGCCTTTACAGAATTTTACGAATGGGCGCGAAACTTTTTTCCTCGCCACGGGTTTCTATCTAGCAAATACTCCTGAAAGCTTTCGCAAGTAGGGAGAGACGGTTGCCCATCGGTTGTCGACCCGAGCACGCCCCAAGCAGACAACCGGTGGGGTTTTTTCAAATCAGCCGTTAGCTCTTGGCCTTTAGCCAGATCAAATCCGCAGGATGTTTGCTAAGAGCCAAAGGCTAACAGCTAAGAGCTGTTTTTCTTCGGACTTCTCTCGCAGATGTACTCACTAACCACTCGTTTCCACTTCCCCTGCGCCTTCAGGATGTACTCGGTCGCGTCGCGCAAGGCGCCTTCTCCTCCGGCATGAGGCGTGACGTAATGCGCGTCTTCTTTCACTTCCGCGCGAGCGTTCGCTACCGCGATTGCCAAGCCGCAATGCCGCATCACTGGCAGATCGATGACGTCGTCGCCGACGAACGCGGCTTCGCTGGCATCGAGTCCGGCCTGGCGCAATATTTCTTCGAAGGCGGTCAGCTTGTCCTGAATGCCCTGATAAACATATTCCAGTTTCAGATCGCGAGCGCGGAGGGCCACGGTTTCTGAAACGCGCTTAGTGATGAGTCCAGTCTTGATTCCCGCGAGGCGAGCTAACGAAATGGCTGTACCGTCGTGCGCGTGGAAGCCTTTAGCCTCGATCATGGATTGGCTGACCAGCCCGAAACCGCCCTGCCCACCGTGCTTGGCGGCGTGATCCTGGGTCGATTGCTGGATTCCGGCGGGTGCGGGGAAGATGTAGAGCTTGCCGTCGGTGAGGACGCCGTCTACGTCGAAAAGGAGCAGTTTGATTTTCTTAGCGCGAAGCTTGGCGGATTGGGTTTTGGGCATCGCCGGATTCTAGCATTGCTCGCGAGGCGACAGGCGCCCTCGGCTGTCCGGGCGTGGAGTTATGCTGATGTTAGGATGTCAAGGCGCTCAGGGATCTCGTTAGCCCTTTCGCGGACAAGCAGGTTGAGCCTAGGCTGCAAGCGCACAACTGGCGCTCGAAGCACGCGAATTCGCTCAACTCAACGCCGAGGAATTTCATCTCCTACTTCTCCCACCTTCGTTCGGAGAAGCTTTTCTCTTGGCGTTCTCGGTGAAGAGCATCTACCAAGGAATCCTCGCCCTTGCAACAACCACGAAGGCTCGCAATAAAGTCGTCTGTGACAGGCTGTGGAAGTGCCGTCTTTCCCGCCCGTTTATCCTTCGCTTTCGGACTTCGCGTGGATACAGCGTGCTTGCGACTCATTCAATGTCCCTCAGTTTTTGTTTTACTATAGGCGAATATTTTACGAATGTTTAGTCTCCGGCTACAATATCGTAATGTCCAACCCTGCCTCGCCTCTCGACTGGGCTCACCCCCTCGTCAGGGACTGGTTTGTCCAGCGCTTCGGTACGGCGACCGAGCCGCAGGAGCAGGGATGGCCGCACATTCTGGCTGGTCAGACTACGCTGATTTCCGCGCCCACCGGTTCCGGCAAAACCCTGGCGGCGTTTCTTGCCTGCATTGATCGGCTGGTGCGCAAGGCGCTGGCGGGCGATCTTCAGGACCGGACGGAAGTTCTCTACGTTTCGCCGCTGAAGGCGCTGGGTAACGATATCCAAAAGAACCTCGAAGTACCGCTCGGCGAAATTTTGCAGATGGCGGGCGAGCGCGGGTTGCTGATGCCGCAGATTCGCACTGCGGTCCGCACCGGTGACACGCTCATGCACGAGCGGCGGGCGATGCTGAAGCGGCCTCCGCACATTTTGGTGACCACGCCGGAGTCGCTCTACATTCTGCTGACGGCGGAAAAAAGCCGCGCGATCCTGCGGGATGTTGAGACCGTGATTGTCGACGAGATTCATGCCGTTGCCGATGACAAGCGCGGGGCTCACCTGGCCTTGTCGCTTGAGCGGTTGGAAGAGTGGACGCATCGTCCGCCGGTACGCATTGGTCTCTCGGCGACACAAAAGCCGATCGAGGAAGTCGCGCATTTTCTAACGGGCACTGGTTTTCCGAACAATGACCGGCCCGATCCCGTGATCGTCAATGTCGGTCACAAGCGGAAGCTCGATCTGGCCATTGAAGTTCCCGCCAGCCAGCTCGGCCCCATCGCCACCAACGAAATGTGGGATGAAATTTACAACCGCCTGGTGGAGTTGGTCGAACTGCATCGTTCCACGCTGGTTTTCGTCAACACGCGGCGGCTGTCGGAGCGAATATCGCACCATCTGGCGGAAAAACTTGGCGCCGAGAACGTTGCCGCACATCACGGTAGCCTCTCCCGCAAATTGCGTCTGACCGCAGAGAAGAAATTGAAAGACGGCGAAGTTAAAGTACTGGTCGCGACCGCCTCGCTGGAGTTGGGAATTGATATCGGCACCGTGGACTTAGTGGTGCAGATCAGTTCTCCGCGGGCGATTGCCGTAGCTCTGCAACGCGTGGGACGGTCCGGCCACTGGCGAGGCGCAATTCCCAAGGGACGTTTCTTCGTGACCACGCGCGATGAGCTTCAGGAGTGCGCTGCGCTGGTGCGGGCCATCCGCCAGGGTGATCTCGATCGCCTCATGATTCCGGATGCGCCGTTGGACATCTTAGCGCAGCAGATCGTCGCCATCTGCGCATCTGGTAGCGTGGCGCAGGCGCCCGCGCCACACGACCCTGGGCCACACGACCCCGGATGGGACGAAGACGAGCTTTTCGATCTGGTGCGGCGGGCGTATCCGTACCGAAATCTTTCCCGGGAGACCTACACAGCCGTTCTCGAAATGCTCTCCGAGGGCATTGCGTCGCGGCGAGGACGTTACGGCGCCTACATTCATCACGATCGCATCAATCGCAAGCTGCGGGCGCGGCGCGGGGCACGGCTGGCGGCCATCACCAGCGGCGGCGCCATCCCCGAAACTGCGCTGTTCACCGTGGTTGCGGAGCCTGAAGGCATCGTTGTCGGCACACTCGACGAAGACTTTGCCGTCGAGAGCAATGCCGGCGACATCATGCTGCTGGGAAACAGTTCATGGCGAATTCGCCGGGTGGAAGGTAAGTCGGGACGCGTACTCGTTGAAGACGCGCATGGCGCCCCGCCCAGCGTTCCCTTCTGGCGCGGCGAAGCTCCAGCGCGCACCGAAGAGCTCTCCTTGCACATTGCCGATTTGCGGCAACAGATCAGCGCCCGGCTGCCGAACACCTCGCCGATTGGGGTTTCTCCCAGCCAGCCTGAAGTCGCCGAAACGATTGCCTGGCTGAAACAAGAATGCGGTCTGGACGACTCGGGCGCCGAGCAGATGATCGAATACATTCTGCAGGGGCGCGCCGTGCTGGGGGCGGTGCCGACGCAGGAAACTGTTATCGCGGAGCGCTTCTTCGATGAGGGTGGCGGAATGCAATTGGTGATTCACGCGCCTTTCGGAGGACGAATCAATAAGGCCTGGGGCCTGGCCTTGCGAAAGCGCTTCTGCCGCAGCTTTAACTTCGAACTGCAAGCCGCGGCTACGGACAACGGGTTGAACATCGCGCTGGCCGAGCAACACAGTTTTCCTTTGGCTGACGTCTTTCATTTTCTGAATGCCGAGACCGTGCAGCCCATCCTGGAACAAGCCGCGCTGGCTTCGCCCATCTTCGGAACGCGCTGGCGCTGGGACGCCAATCGAGCCCTGGCGTTGTTGCGTTTTCAAAGTGGCAAGAAAGTTCCGCCGCAGATTCAGCGCATGCGATCGGACGATCTACTGGCTTCGGTGTTTCCTGACGTCGCTGCGTGCCAGGAAAACATTGAAGGCGACATTCAGATTCCCGATCATCCTCTGGTGAACGAAGTGATGAAGGATGTGCTCACCGAGGCGATGGATCTGGAGGGCCTGAAGAATTTGCTGCGCAGGATGGCCGACGGCCGCATCCGTTGCGTGGCCGTGGACACGCCCGTACCGTCGCAGTTCTCGCATGAGATTCTCAATGCGAACCCGTACGCCTACCTCGATGATGCGCCGCTCGAAGAGCGCAGGGCACGAGCGGTGGAGATGCGGCGGATCCTGCCGGAGTCCGTGCTGGAGGAAGTTGGCAAGCTTGATCCGGCGGCGATTGCGCAGGTCCGCGAAGAGGCGTGGCCGGATGTCCGAGACGCAGACGACTTGCATGATGTGCTGCACACGCTCATCGCGGTGCCCACGTGGGAAGAGCCGCCCTCGGCTTTCCAGGTCACCGAAGCTGAGCCCGGTTTGTCCTACGACGCAGAAGATTGTTCGCAACCGAGTCGAGCTTTGCTCGACCGGACAGCCGAGGGTGGCTCTCCCCACGTGAGTGGTGCGTGGGCCGACTATTTCGAAGGGCTTGTGCAGGAGCATCGAGCGACACTGGCTTTGAGCAACGGTCGACACTACTGGGTTGCCCCCGAGCGAGCTGAGATGTTCTCCCTGATGTTCCCAGACGCCAGCTTTGATCGAGCGATCGTCGAAATCAAGGCCGCACTTCCCTCTCGGGAGGACGCCGTGCTGGCTCTGGTCACCGGGTGGATGACGCACCTCGGTCCAGTGACGGCTCGGCAACTGGGATCGATGCTTGGGTTGCCGTGTTCTGAGATTGACGGTGCTCTACTGCGCATGGAGGCCAGCGGAAGCGTTTTGCGTGGTAAGTTTACCGACCAGGGGCAGCGGGCGGGCGCGCCCGCTCCACATGAGATTGAGTGGTGCGAACGACGCTTATTGGCTCGGATTCATCGGCTTACTGTCGCTACGCTTCGCAAGCAGATTGAGCCTATATCGGCGGCGCAGTTCATGCGCTGGCTTCTCCGCTGGCAGCATGTGGCCGCGGGAACGCAGGTCCAGGGGGAGCGGGCGACGCTGGAAGTATTGCGTCAGCTCCAGGGATTTGAAATCCCCGCCAATGCGTGGGAGCGGCAGATTCTGGCGCGGCGTGTTGCGAACTATGATCCGCAATGGCTGGACCAACTGTGCCTGACGGGAGCGGTAGGCTGGGGACGTCTGTCGCCGCATCCTGCGACGCTTGAGGATTCGGCAGCAGGCAAGCGGCGAGTGATTCCAACCAGCGTCGCTCCGATCACATTCTTCGTTCGCGAAGAAGCGGATTGGATGACTCCACACAGTCCCGCCGCCACTCAGCCTGCGGCCCGCGGCCTGAGTGACGGGGCACGGCAGGTGCTGGATTTCCTGCGCGAGCGCGGAGCTTCGTTCTTCGCGGACATCGTCCGCGGCACCGACAAAATGAAAGCTGAGGTGGAGACGGCTCTGTGGGAACTGGTGGCCGCTGGAGTGGTCACCGCGGACGGCTTCGACAATCTGCGCTCTCTAATCGATCCGAAACGACGCGCGGGGCAAGGGAGCGGGCGTACCGCGCGCCCGCGGCACAGCTCTGGACGATGGGCGCTGCTCTACACTGACGGAGTTGTCGAGCGAAACCGGACGGTCGAGGCTACTTGCTGGATGCTGCTTAAGCGCTACGGAATCGTCTTCCGCGATGTGCTGGCGCGAGAAACCAATCTGCCCAAGTGGCGGGAATTGCAAATGGCCTTCCGCCGGCTGGAAGATCGTGGCGAAATTCGCGGCGGCCGTTTCGTAGATGGATTCCTCGGTGAGCAATTCGCCTTGCCGGTTGCCGTGGAGTCGCTGCGAGCCACGCGGAAAATGCCACTGTCCGGCGAAGCCATTACGCTCTCCGCGGCTGATCCCCTGAACCTGGTCGGCATCCTAGTTCCAGGTGAACGCGTTCCCGCTATTTCGGGAAGGACGATTAGCTTTCGCGATGGCGTTCCGGTTGACGGCTCTAGCATTCAACTGTCAACGCTGCCGTCGGCAGTTGCTGGCTGAGAGAACCTTACGCTTCGAGAGCCCTTCAGCCGTTGAGCATCTCTGAGAATCTGACTTGTAACCGCTATCGGGAGTAAATCCCAGGAACGCAGATCCCCGGTCTTGTCCCGATATGCCTGGAGAGCCTGATCCACAAAGACGTTGTCCATAGTCGAGGCGACAGAAAAAAATCGGGAGCCTGAGGAGGGGGTCGCCAGACTCCCGATCGGCCTTTCCCCGGCAAGACTGCCAAAAGCGCTTCCCCCATCGCTTCGCCAGGTCAGGGTCTGGGCATAACCAATGCACGTGTCGGACCACGGCTGTTGCCGCAGTTCACGTCGGCGGCCTTGACCCCAACTTACTGATTTAACAAGACTGCATTCGACATACAATGCTGCTGTGCAGCTCTCTGCTTGCAAGAAGAGATATCCGAACGGATAGCTGCACTATCCGTTCAGATAGTCGAACGGCCAGGGCGTGTATTGCAGCTCCACGGGTCCGCGGGATTTCTCTCAGGCAGCTACCTGGGCTTGCTCCAGGAACTGCAGCAGATTCGCGGATGCCCTCAGGCCATACCGCGGCTCAATACCCATCGCTGTCTGCCTGCGGAATGCCGCGACATCATGGGCCTCGTGCGACCAGCGTTCGGGATGGCGGACGCTCTCATACATCCAGAGGTTAAAGGCGCGGGCAAGAACCTCTTCGGCGGGAGCGACGGCCGTGTCGCCGGCCTTCGTCGTTTCCACGGCAATGGAGCGACGGTCCCCCAGTTCCAGATATCGCAGGAGCTGGGCGGCGGCACCCGCACCGTGCGAGGGCTTCATGCCCAGCGCTAACTGCTTACGGAACAGCGCCACATCCTCGGCCTCGTGCGACCACTGCTGCTGGTGGCAGACCGCTTGATTCATCCACAAGTTAAAGGCGCGAGCGAAAACGGTTTTGGCGGGTACCGGCGAGAAGGCCTCGCCGCGCAGCAGGGCGGGCAGTTCCGCCGTCGCCATTTTCGTCGTCCCGAGAGCGACTAAGCCAGTGCTCCCCAGTAGCAAAAACTTCCGTCGATCTATTCCCATGACATTCTCCTTCGCAGCCTCGACAGCGAAGGGGGCAATGCTAGGCACTCAATCTCCCGATCATCTTTCCCGGCAGGACTGCCAAATCAATTCCCCCATTGGTTTCGCCAGGTTGGGGCTCATAGTCGCCAAATGCACGTTCTGGACCACGCCCTCGGCCGCGGTCCCCGGGTCGCAATCGCGTCCCAGATAAGTGATTTAATTGGCCTTCATTTCGCCGCGAAGTAGAGTCCGGCCTCTCTCCACGCTTGCGGATCCACCCAAACGGATAGGGAACTATCTGTTCGGATAGTGGAACGAGCGCAGAAAGGTTTGCGAAATAAGTGAAAAGTGTGTTACAGAGGACTGCGTGCTAGTAAGGAGTTGAAGTGAACCCAAGGCTTCAGGTGATCGCCGGGCCTCTCAAAGATTCTACCTTTGCCCTCCCCAGCGGTGAGATTCACATTGGACGCGACCCGTCCAATTTGCTTTCCATCAGCGACCCTTCCTTGTCGCGTCGCCATTGCGCGCTCAGCCGGGAAGGCGACAGCTACCGCATACGGGATCTCGATAGTCGTAATGGCACATCAGTCAACGGGGCAGCGATCAAAGATGTGCGGCTGTGTCATGGAGACCAGATCGCCGTCGGAGATTCCATTTTCCTGCTGCTGCTCCATGAAGACGCGGAGGAGTCGAGCGCGGGCCGGGTCGAGTACGAAGACAGCTTGACTCAGGCCACCGCGCAGTTTCGCCCCCAGGATGTGCTCTACTTGCAGCCGGATCGAATTCTCAAGGAACTCCCGGCAAGCTCCCGTGTGGCGCGCAACTTGAACGCGTTGCTCAAGATCAGCCAAGTAGTGCATTCCATCCGCGATCTCGATGAACTGCAGGGCCAAATCCTGAAGCTGATTTTTGACGTAGTGCCCGCCGAGCGAGGCGCCATACTGCTGGATGGAAAGGGGGATGAACCTTTTGCGTCAGCCTTCGCGCGCCACCGCGTGGCCAAGTCCGCGCTGCCGGTTCGCATCAGCCGCACCATTACCTGTCAAGTGATGCAAAAGGGATTGGCAATCCTGGGAGCCGACGTTCCGGGATCGAATGATCTGGCTGACGTCGAGAGCCTGGTGAGTTCTCATGTCCGTTCGCTGTTATGCGTGCCCCTAACCGTGTTTCAAAAAGTGACCGGCTGTATTTATCTGGATACCGGTAATGCCGCCGCTCGGTTCGACGAAGATCACCTCCACCTAGTCGCAGCGATTGCAGGCACTTCCGCTGTGGCTCTGGAAAACGCCCGCCGAATGCAATGGCTGGAACATGAGAACCTCCGGTTGTCCACGGAACTCAATCTCGACCACAACTTGATTGGCGAGAGCTCCCGGATGAAGGAGGTTTATCAATTCCTGGCGCGGGTAGCGCCGACCGAGTCGAATGTCTTGCTGACGGGCGAGAGCGGAACCGGGAAGGAATTGGCAGCCCGCGCCATCCACCGCAATAGCCCGCGATCAAGCAAGCCCTTTGTGGCCATTAACTGCGCCGCTATTCCGGAAGGCCTGTTGGAAAGCGAGTTGTTCGGTTACGAGAGAGGCGCCTTCACTGGGGCGGTGGCGCAGAAAAAGGGCCGGCTGGAGGTGGCCAACGGCGGCGTGGTCTTTTTGGACGAAATCGGAGAACTCGCCCTCGGCTTGCAAGGCAAGCTGCTGCGCGTGCTCCAGGAACGTGAGTTCGAGCGCGTGGGTGGTACCCGTCCGATTTCCGTGAACATCCGCGTGATCGCCGCCACGAATAGAGATCTCGGGGAGGCGGTGCGGACGGGAATGTTTCGCAACGATCTTTTTTATCGCCTGAATGTTCTGTCCCTGGTGCTGCCTCCGCTGCGCGAGCGTCGCGAAGATATAGCGGTCCTGGCCGACTATCTCGTCGCCAAGTACGTCCAGAAATTCAACGTGAAAAGCAAGAAACTTTCTCCTCAGGCCATGGCTTGCCTGCTGAACTATGAGTGGCCCGGAAACGTGCGCGAACTGGAGAATGCGCTTGAGCGAGCGCTGGTGATGAGCGTGCAAGATGTGATTCAACCGGAGGACTTGCCGGAATCAATCCTGGAAAAGGCTCTGACTCCAGGTATTGCGGGGGCGAAGTATCACAACCAGGTCAGAGAAGTGAAAAAACAACTGATCCTCAATGCCATGCAGGAATCCAAGGGCAATTACACACACGCGGCGCAGATCCTGGGCGTGCATGTGAATTACCTGCATCGGCTGATTCGCAACCTGGACATCAAAGAGGCAGTTCGCTCGTCGCCGGATCTGCGCCCCGGAAGCGGACCGTCCCAGCGCCGAGCTTCATCGCAACTGGAAACTTAGCAAAGTCGCTGGGTTCAAGTAAATGCCCTGCCAGCGTACCGCCACGTGCAGGTGAGGCCCGGTGGCCCGCCCGGTTCCGCCGCTCAAGCCGATTTTCTGGCCGCCGGTGATGTGGTCCCCTTCTTTGACCTCGATCTTCGACAGGTGCATGTAAAGAGTGAGCAAGCCTTGCCCGTGATCAAGCACCACGCAATTCCCCTCGAAGAAGAGCGACTGCGCCAGTAGAACCGTTCCGCTGTTCAGCGCCGCCACCGGCGTGCCGTCCCGAACCGCATAGTCTAGCCCCTGATGCACGCTCTGCACCCGTCCATTGAAAGTACGCGAGGTTCCAAATACATCGGAGATTTGCGCTTTTGCCGGTGCGTGAAAACTACCTGCCCACTCACGCTCAGGAGTCACGCCTGCAAATGCGTGCTCTTTGAGGGTCTTATCCTGATCGATTTTCTGCAGTTGCGCAGGGTCGGGCTCAGTATATTGCTTGGGCACGCTGGCGGCGGTGCTGTGGTATTTTCCCTTGCCCACCGCCACTTGCTCTTGAAACGACAACTCTATGCCAGTCGCGGTCGATCCCTTCAGCTCAAGCGGGTAACTTCCCGGGTGCGTTTGCAAGCTTGCGCCGGCAATTGCGTACCAGACCTTGCCCTGAGGATCGAAAGAAAAGAACACATCATGCTCCAGCCACTTGCCGGACAGAGACTTGAGTGGTTCCGGCGAAGTCACGCGAAACACGACGGGGGAGCCATTGACCGGGCGTTTCGGTTCCCAGCGCACAGAAAAATCTGCAGCTTTGCCCTTCGATTTCGCGGTGGGAGCCTCCGATACGCACAAAGAAAGCGGTCGAAGGAGAACGCCTGCAAGCAGAATCACTAGGCTCCTGCGAAAGGCCAGCGCGAATACTGGGGATGGAGGCACTCACGGATTAGCCTAGCACCGACTCCTGCCGATGAAGGGCGGGAATCTATCCGGTAGAACCCCATTTCTTACCCCCTGAAACAGGCCGCTGGATGCTTCGTAAGTCACTGAACTGCAAGCAGAACACCATGGTAATCGGCGAGACACGTTTTGGCCGGACATTTCACAGCAGGTGAGCAAGAATCTTAGAATGTCCGGCAGATTGCCTCGTCAGTTGGGCGCAGAAGTGTTTATCGCAGCCATGGCGTTGGCGGCGCTGGGCTGTTTCTACGTTGCGCTGTCGCATTGGCAATCCACCGACCCTACTAAGTTCTTCTGCTACCTGGCCGTCGGGCTTCTCGCCTCCTCGCTGAAAATAAAACTTCCCGGCATCAACGGAACTATGTCAGTGAATTTCCTGTTCATTCTGCTGGGCGTCCTGGAGATGAGTTTTGGCGAAACCGTGGTGATTGGCTTCGCCGCTGTCCTGGTGCAGTCGTATTGGAAGTCCTCGAAGAGTCTCAAACCAATCCACGTCGTGTTCAATCTTTCGCAACTGCCGGTGGGAACCGCAGCATCGTTCGGCGTGTACAGGCTGGTCACCACCCACGGCCTGCATCGAGACGCACCCCTTGCTCTGCTCCTGGTGGCGATCACATACTTCGCCTTCAATACGCTCGCCATGGCGACCATCATCCGGCTGACGGAAGGCAAGCCGGTCTTGAAGGTGTGGTCGGAGTGCTATTTCTGGTCTTTCCCCTACTACCTGGTCGGAGCGGCTATCGCCGGCTTAGTCAGTTTCTTGAACCGGCACATCGGATGGCAATCTTCGCTTTTGGTCTTGCCTCCGGTGTATCTCATGTACCGTTCGTATCGGCTTTACCTGGGAAAACTGGAAGATGAAAAGCGGCATGCCGAGCAGGTGTCGAACCTGCACTTGCGAACCATTGAATCTCTCGCTCTGGCGATTGAAGCCAAGGATCACACCACTCACGACCATCTGCAACGGGTTCGCATCTACGCCATGGAACTGGCCAAGGACCTTGGCTTAAGCGAAGACGAAACCGAGGCGTTGCAGGCTGCTTCGGTTCTCCATGACATTGGCAAGCTGGCAGTTCCCGAACACATCATCTCCAAGCCAGGGAAACTTACGCCGGAAGAATTCGAGAAGATGAAGATCCATCCGATTATTGGGGCGGAGATTCTCGAGCAGGTGGAATTCCCTTACCCGGTGGTGCCGATCGTGAGAGCGCATCACGAGAAATGGGACGGCAGCGGCTATCCCAGCGGGCTGAAAGGCGAAGCCATACCGGTTGGAGCGCGAATCCTGGCCGCGGTCGATTGCCTCGACGCGTTGGCTACGGATCGGCAATACCGCAGAGCGCTGCCCTTGGACGAAGCCATGGCGCGCGTAGTCGAGGAAGCCGGTAAAAGCTTTGACCCGCGCGTGGTTGAGATTTTGCAGCGGCGCTATGTTGAGTTAGAAAAACTCACCCATGCACAGCCTCCAAAAGCACCCGCTAAACTATCGACCGACGTAAAAGTCGAACGCGGATCGGCTCCGGCCGCAGGTTTTGCCGAATCCGAAACACCTCTCGCTCAACAGCCGGAAGAACGCCGCGATTATCTTTCCTGCATTGCCGCGGCCCGCCAGGAAGCGCAAATGCTTTTCGAGTTGAGTCACGACCTGGGCAACTCGCTGAGCGTGGACGATACTCTGTCGATGCTTTCCGTAAGACTGAAGCGCCTGGTGCCCTATGACTCCATGGCGGTCTATATCAAACAGGACAATCTGTTGGTGCCGGAGTTTGTCAGCGGCGACAACTTTCGTCTGTTCTCATCTCTGAGGATTCCGCTCGGCGAAGGACTGTCTGGCTGGGTGGCGCAAAATAGCAAGCCGATTCTGAATGGCAATCCATCGGTCGAGCCCGGCTATCTCAACGATCCCACCAAATACAGCACACTACGCTCGGCCCTGGCCGTACCGCTAGAGGGAGTATCGGGCGTGGTTGCGGTGCTCGCTTTATATCGCACGCACCAGGATGCTTTCACCAAGGACCATCTCCGAATCCTGCTGGCCGTCAGTTCGAAACTGGGTTTCACCATCGAGAATGCTTTGAAATATCGCATCGCCGAGGACTCGGCCACGACCGACTACCTTACCGGGCTGCCCAACGCGCGGTCGCTCTTCCTGCACCTCGATCGCGAGCTGGCACGATGCAAGCGCTCCAATCTGCCGCTGGCCGTATTCGTTTCCGACCTCGACGGATTCAAACAAGTGAATGACCGCTTTGGCCACTTCCAGGGCAACAAGCTGCTGCAAATGTTTGCCGACGCTTTGCGGGACTCGTGCCGTGAATACGATTATGCGGCAAGAATGGGCGGCGACGAATTTGTTTTGGTTGCGCCTGGCCTCAATCGGGAGGCGGCCGCGGAAATGGCGCAGCGGCTCGAAACCATCATCGCGGAAGTTGGAAAAGCCGTTTGCGGCGAAGGCCTGGTTTCCGTGAGCATCGGCCAGGCTTTCTATCCCACTGATGGCAACAACGCTGAACACCTGCTCGCAGAAGCCGACCGCCGCATGTACGCGGTGAAGAATTCCCACCATGCAAACGCCACCGACCGGCACACCGGAGCGCGGTCTGCGGGCGCCACCACCTAGAACTTATCCTTTCAACTCACAAATGCCCTGTCCAGCGGTTGCCCAAACTTATAACCGTTAGTTGCCCTGTACCCAGTTTCAAGTTTTTAAGCGATCAGGTATATTGCTGCCATAGTTTTTTGGGGTGCCGCTTCGAAAATCTAATCCGCGCGATCAGAATTGAGCACCGACTGTGAACTTCATTTCACAGAAAAGGAACAATCCAGCCGCGATTGGGATTCTCGCCGTGGTGTACTTTGTCACCGGCAAGTTAGGGCTCACCATGGCTTTCGTGCATCCCAGTGCGACTGCCGTTTGGCCTCCCGCGGGGATCGCGCTGGCAGCTCTACTGATTATTGGCCATGAGGTTTGGCCGGGGATCCTGCTCGGAGCGTTTCTGGTCAACCTAACAACAGCGGGATCCATTGCAACGTCCATAGGTATCGCAACCGGAAACACTCTCGAAGCACTCACGGGCGCTTGCCTGGTGACGAAACTTGCAGCCGGCCGGAATGCCTTTGATCGCGAACAAGACACTTTTAAGTTCGCAATTTTAGCGGGAATGCTCAGCACGCCGGTCGCGGCTACGTTCGGTGTTACCAGTCTCTGCCTCGGAGGGTTCGCGAAATGGACCAGCTACGGAGCTGTGTGGTCGACTTGGTGGTTGGGAGATGCGGCCGGCGATGTGATCGTGGCTCCGCTGTTGATCCTATGGAGTGCGGCGCCACGGCTACGCTGGAGTCGATCGCAACTCCTTGAAGCGCTGGCATTGCTGGCGTGCCTGGTTGTGGTCGGGCGGATCGTCTTTGCGGGATTCCTGCTTCCGGGAATCAGCAACTACCCGTTGGAGTACCTGTGCATTCCAATTCTCGTCTGGGTTTCATATCGATTTGGCCAGCGGGAAGCAGCCACCGCAACGGTCGTACTCTCAGCGATGGCAATCTGGGGCACTCTGCATGGCCTGGGTCCCTTCGTGAGGCAAACGGAGAACGAGTCTCTTCTGCTTTTGCAAGCATTCATGGCCGTTATGGCCGTAATGACTCTGAGCCTCGCGGCGGTGTTTGCGGAGCGTCAGCGCGCCGTGGAACAGGCTCGAAATCTGGCCGTGAGCGACCCACTGACCGGGCTGGCCAACTACCGTAAGCTGGTAGACGAGCTCGATGTAGAAATCAAACGATATGGCCGCACCGGCAGATCATTCGCAATCCTGTTACTCGACTTGGATGGGCTGAAAACTATTAATGACACCCTAGGCCATCTGGCGGGCAACCGAGCATTGTGCCGCCTGGCGCGTGTTCTCCGAATCCACTGCCGTGGCATTGATACAGCCGCGCGCCACGGTGGAGACGAGTTCGCCCTTATCCTTCCGGAAGCTGACCGGGATGCGGGTCTGCAAGTTGCGCAGCGAATCTCGGATGGACTCATCGACGATAGAGAACAACCAGCTCTTTCGGCAAGCATTGGGATAGCCATTTGTCCGGAGAACGGAGACACAGTCGAAATGCTGCTCGCGGCCGCAGATCATGACCTTTACGAAATGAAACGTCGTGCCCACTCTAAAGCGACATCCCCGACGCCAGAATTATAAAAGTCAATTGCCTCGCTGGCGGTCTCGTGCCCTTTGAGGATGGGACAACCTCCTCCTGGGCGGAGCGAAGATGGCCGGCTCCCATTGCGGCTTTCACTCCGCTTGAATACCCCTTGATTAAAATTGCAGATCCGCGTCCTTAATGACAAAGTTTTTACACACGGATGACAACTGCCAACACAAATTGCGCTAGGTTAGCCGGCTTGTGCCCAATGAGGTCTGGCGATCAGACCGTGCATGGGATTGCGCTTGAACGAGACGACAGCAACAGGAGGCCTAGAATGAAGTTGAGAACATTGACCTGCATCAGCTTAGTGACCATCTTTGCGACGCTAACGGTTTTGATCCCGCTCAGCGCACAGAATCAGCCGGAAAAAAGAAAGGGCCACGTTCGCTACATGGTGAAGGAGCTACCCACGCTGGGGGGCACATTCGGCAATGGCTTTGGCGGACCCAACAACCGAGGGTGGGTGACTGGCGATGCGAACCTGGCGGGCGACCAGACCGAGCACGGCTTCCTCTGGCGTGACGGGGTAATGACCGATCTCGGCACCCTCGGCGGCCTCAACAGCTCTGTGCCTACGCCAGTCAGGAATGATCGTGGCTTAATCACCGGTGTCGCCCAAACCGCTACCGTCGACCCGTTGGGAGAATTCTGGGGAACCAGCTTCGTGTGTACTGCAGTACCTTGCGAAGGATCTCAGAATTTGGAAATCGGCTTCCTCTGGCAGGACGGCGTGATGGCCCCGCTGCCCACACTCGGAGGCAACAATGGTGCATCGCTGGGTGCCAACAACAGAGGCCAGGTCGTCGGAGTAGCCGAAACGGCGATTCAAGATCCCAACTGCGCGCCACCGCAGGTGCTCGACTTTGCAGCTCTGATTTGGGGACCCAAACCGGGCGAGATTCAGGTTCTTCCCACGTTCCCTGGCGACTCCGTGGCAGCGGCGACGGCAATCAACGACAGGGGTGATGTTGTTGGCAGCTCGGGCGTGTGTGCGTTTCCGCCTTCTTTCGCATTTAGCGTTCACGCCGTGCTGTGGCGACATGGCAGGGTTATGGACCTGGGTAACCTTGGCGGGAACATGCTCAACGTCGCCTTCGCGATCAATAACCGAGGACAAGTAGTAGGCCAATCGGCCCTCTCCGGCAACACGTTCACGCACGCCTTCCTCTGGCAGGACGGTGTGATGACCGACCTCGGCACCCTGCCTGGAGACTCGATCAGTATGGCCACCGACATCAACAAAAAAGGCCAAGTGGTGGGCAATTCGTGCGACATCAACTTTAACTGCCGCACGTTTCTTTGGGAAAACGGCGTCATGACCGATCTCAGTACGCTCATTCCACCGGGCTCTCCGCAATTGACATTCGCGGGTGGCATCAATGACCGCGGCGAAATTGCCGGATCAGCCTTCGATCAAACCACTGGCGCTAGTCCAGCCTTCCTGGCTGTCCCCTGCGACGAAAGGCACGCAAAAGATAAGGAGTGTCAGGGGCGTGCTCAAGACCCAGTAGCGATCAGGAGACCGCACGTGGTACTTCCCGAGAACGTGCGCGAGCAGCTGCGGAAGCGGCTGCGCTTCGGAGGTGGTAGCCACTAGAGTCGCCAGACGACTGGCGCTCCTGCCTCAAGACTTCATGGAATCGAAGGGGGCTCCATGCACAACAGTATAGGGTCGCTCCTTCACAGTTGTTGCAGACAAGCTGGGTGTATCCTGCCTGCCTCCGGGGTTTCATCGTGGCCTCGCATCACTGATTGATTCGTGCGGCGCCCTCTTTCCCGAAAGCAGAACTCCGATGGCTGTTCCACGGCCACAGATGCGGTTCCTTTGACCCTCGACCTCGCCGTCTCCACCTTTACAAAACAAACGTAAAGGTCGGCCAGCCTCCAGCATGAAGTCGTAACTTTAGCCCTACAGGTCAGGGATCGGTTGAACGGGCCGTATGTTTCGGGTGTGTGCTTCAACTCGCCAATAGCGAGAGAGTTCCTGGTAACCACGTACGCGACCCATTCTGCTATGTTGACCATCGAAGGAGCAGAAAATCCGAACGCTTAAGATGGATGCCAACGCAGGATTTTGGGTCATGGCGGCTGTTGTCGTGTTTCTCCTCTTTACCGCCAGAGCACGACGGCTGCGGAAGCCAATGCCCTGGATCCAGATTCTGTTCTTCTGCTCAGGTTTTCCGGCGCTGATCTATCAGATCGTCTGGCAACGGGCACTGTTCGCCATCTACGGTCTAAACATTCAATCGGTAACGATTGTAGTTAGCGCGTTCATGCTCGGCCTTGGGCTCGGTAGTTTGGCCGGCGGTGCGCTCTCCAAGACTACGCGCTTACCGCTCGTGGTATGGTTTGCGCTCGCGGAGTTGGGAACAGCCGTATTTGGAGTCGGGTCGCTTAAGCTAATCGGCTGGATTGCTGAATTCACGACAGGTAGTTCCCCGGCAGTAACCGGGCTGGCCGCCTTCTCATTGATTATTGTGCCTACTGTGCTCATGGGGGCGACGCTCCCACTCCTGGTCGAGCAATCGGTGCGCTCGTCACGGAACGTCGGACAGTCCGTCGGCGGGTTGTATTTTGCCAACACACTTGGATCGGGCGTTGCGTGCTTCGTCGCCGCGGATGTATTGCTGCGCCTTTTGGGTCAATCCGGATCAATCAGATTTGCTGCGTGCATTAACGCGCTAGTAGCGACAGGCGCTCTTATCTACAGCTTTCGCTCGCAGCACCAGAAGGAAAACAACGACATTGCTCATCCTGAGCGACCGATGGAATTAAGTGTCGGCCAGAATCAAGATCGCCTCTTTCCTTTTCCGCTGGCTCTCGCCTGCGCCGCTTTCTGTGGCTTCGCTGCGCTGGCTTACGAGATTATCTGGTACCGCTTCCTAACATTCGCCATGGGAGACACTGCGCGTGTATTCGCCTCCTTGTTGGGCAGCTACCTGCTGGGTTTGGCACTCGGATCAAGGTTGGTTGAGCGATACTCGAAGCGCCATCAGAACCAGGCAGCCAACGTAAACATATTGGGCGGACTTATTTTCGCCTCTGCCATCCTCAGCTTCGCAGTCAGTCCCACCGTCGCACTTGCGATGAAGTTTGTGCCCTTAGCAGACACCACCACCGCGACGGCGGCTGCATCCCTGATCTCTCTGCTTTCCATCTTTCTGGGAGCGTTGTTTTTCGGGGCGATCTTTCCCCTCATCGCACAGGTATCGGTCGATCCCAAAGGCCGTGCCGGCGCAGCACTGAGCCTCCTTTACGCGGCCAACATTGTCGGATCAACGTTGGGCAGTTTCGTGGTTGGTTTTATCTTGATGGACCACCTTTCACTGTTTTCGATTTCACTGCTGCTTCTAGTCGGGGGCGTTTCATTTGCGGCCGTTGTGTTCGCCAGCGGTGGAAGACTGACAGGAAGTTTGAAACCCCTGGCATTTGGCGTGGCCGCGGCACTACTGGTGGTGATTGGCAGCCGCCCCGTATTCAGCACGGTTTATGACCGTTTGTTGTTCAAAAAGCAGTATCCAAAGGTGCACTTCCAGCAGGTGGTGGAAGGCCGTAGTGGTACGATCGGCGTGACTCCAAACGGGATCGTTTTCGGGGGCGGAGTTTACGATGGACAATTCAATATCGATCTCATGCATGACGTGAACGGAATTGCGCGGCCCTACGCCCTGAGTGCAATCCATCCGGCGCCGCGCCGCGTCCTGATGATCGGACTAGGGTCTGGTTCTTGGGCGCAAGTCGTGGCCAACCAGCCGCAGGTCGAAGAACTGACGGTGGTGGAAATCAATCCAGGATATTTGAAACTCATTCCGCTGTATCCCGCAGTGGCGAGCCTGATGGGAAACACTAAAGTGCAGATCACCATCGATGACGGTCGTCGCTGGCTGGTGCGAAATCCGGCGCAAAGGTTCGATGCCATCGTAATGAACACAACACTTCATTGGCGCAACCATGCTTCAAACCTACTCTCGGTGGATTTTCTGCGACTGGCACGCAAGCACCTCAACTCGGGAGGCGTTTTGTTCTACAACATCACCGGTTCCGAAGATGCGATGGCAACTGGACTGGCGGTGTATCCCTTTACTTTCCGGTTCTTGAGTTGCCTAGCTGTGAGCGATTCCCCGATCGTGTTTGACCGCGTTAGGTGGAAGGCCGCGCTGCTCAACTATGTCATCGACGGCAAGCATGTCGTCGATGCGAACGATCCCAAGCAGATGGCAAGGCTCGGCGAGATTGTGAATATCAAGGAGGATCCGACCGGGCACGAGCCCTTCTCGATCGAAAATGATGACCAACTTCGCAAACGCCTGCAAGGCCGATTGATTATTACCGACGATAACATGGGCGTAGAGTGGCGCTGATACCCCTGAATCCGGCATTTCCTGCTTGCAATAGGCAAAATTGTTATTCATATCCGCATGTGCGCGTTGCAAACCGTATCGTTCCGCTCAACGGGACGTTTTCATCTCACTCTACTTTGAGCTCAAAAGTCTGCTACAGAGTCTTCAGATACTCGATAATCTGCAGGCGTTCCTCCTCTGTCAGTTTGCGACCGATCACGCCGTTGCCCTTGGGGCCGTCGTTGAATTCGTGGCCAGCGTTGGAGTTGCCGGGTAGGTCGACGCGAAACTCGGAGGCTCCCTTGAGCGGACTGGTGTCGAGGCCGAGGTGGACCGGATCAAACTGTTTGTTTCCGAGATAGAAAACTTTCGACCGCTCAGCCGCCGGCGAAAGCAATTCGTACAGGTTTGGAACCGAACCGTTGTGAAGATACGGAGGCGTGGCCCAGGCTCCATTGTGTGGCCGCGCCTTGTAGGCCAGTGGCTCACGGAGTTCGTTTTTCCGGTATCCGTTCCATTCATCCTGCTGCTCCGACGAAAGATTGAGCTGCGCGTAGGCTTGCTGAATGACGGTTTGCGTAATGAACGTCAGGCCATCACCGGCAGAGAAGATGCCCTTCCCCAGCGGCCCGCTGTTGGCCATTCGTCTATGAAAGTTCTCGGCCTCCTTTGGGTCGGTTCCGATTTCTTCAAGCGGAATCATGGTTACTTTGAAAAACTGTTTCCCCCCGTTGTCTTTGTAGTCTGTCCAATGCTCGGCCTTACGGCCCTCGTCGGAATTCATCGGCGACTGATGGCAGTGCAGGCACAATTGGTTGTAGAGCTGTTCCCCCTTGGCTGCGGTTCCGCGATCAATTTTTCCGAGGATGTCTTCCGGCCACTTCGGTGACCCGACACCCTTGCCGGGAGCATCACCGCCGAGCAACATTTCGATCTCGTGCAAATTGTCAACGTGAATTGTGTTCTGAAATTGTGCTCCGGGATAGCCGAGCAGGTTGATGCGTGAACGCACCCCCAGCGCCTCGCCGACATTTCTGCCCATGGGCTGTTGAATCGAACCGTTGTACTGCACCCAATCCATCCACGACGCGTCCCAGATAGGCGGGTAGTTCACTGGCCCATCTCCCACGACCAAGTTCTTCTTGTTGTTCAGCTCGGTTCCAAACACGAAGTTGCCGATCCGGGCGAGCGCGTCGGTGCGGCCATAGCCTTCAGAAGTTGGGAAGAGACGGAGCGTCGATTTGACCTCGGTGAAACTGGTATCGAGATAGTACTTGAGCGCATTGCGGAGGAGCACACGGTCGGCACGCGAATGGTTCGGACCGAGTACGCGCTTGGCGAATCGGTGGAAGCGCGGCGGATCGTAGTATGTCCAGGTCACCGCGAGGCCGAGCGCCTCGGTAAATTTCTCCAAATTGATCAGCGATGGACCTGCATCGATCCGGATTGCCTTCCCGCCGTAAAAAAGTTCGCCGGTGTGACAAGCCGCGCAAGTCAATCCGAGCACAACTTGTTTCTGCCCACTGTAGGGATCGACGAAGCGATCGTCGCGGGCGAATCCGACCGGCAAGCCGTCGGGGTTTTGCTCGTAAGGACCATCGGGAATAAATCCGAAGCCTTGTAAGTAACGGTTGTCCTTGAACGGACGCGCTGCCTTGATCGTGAAACGCGGCTGCTCCAGAGCCAGGAACCAGGCGTAGGGCAGCAATTCACTTCCCTGCGCGGTGTGGTAGTAGCGGCGGCGCTGGTCTTCGGTCCAGTTCTGCGGCAGCCATACAACATCCTTGGGCCGCTCGATCCTGGGGACTTCCAGACTATTGTGGATGGTGAAAATGACAACTCCTAACACGCATGCCAGCAACCCCGCCAACAACGTCAGCGCCGCGAGCACACTCTTTCGACGGAAGAAGCCGACGTACACGTCCGGCTTGGCATCTCCCGGCCCTTGCACTGGCCGAGGCTGGAACTCGCAGACGGTTTGCTGTTCCACGACATACTGTTGCGGCAGGTTCTTGGGCCGATACGCGGGTACATCCCGCATGCGATCGAATACGCTCTGGTGAATGTGCGCGCCTTCCGGAATTGTCCGTGGGCGTGCCAGGTTGCATCGGAGGTTGCTCTTGTAATCAAGCTTGTCTTGTCCGGGCACCGCTACCGGATAGAAATGACGCTTCGGCCAGACTTCTCCCAGCCACCAGAATCCATGCAAGGATTTGTGCAACTGGGCGCGTGGGTCCGGCGGGGCGTAGGGAATCTCTCCACCCAGCACATCGATGACTTTCTGCGGATCCAGCATCAGGCCGGCGGATTGCGCTTCGCATAGCATCCAACGCAGGGCGATCTTCGACAAGCCGCTTTCACTTTCGGCGTAACTTCCTCCTACGTCGGAGTGAACTCCACCGAACCAGACCTGTTTCAGATTCTGAGTTGGCGACTCCGTATAGATCAGGTTCTGACGAAAGAATGCGCGTCGTTCATCGATGGAAACCGCATGACGCAGAATGGGAACGTCGGGCAGTGCAGCGGTATAGGGCAGGTGCCCAGACTTGATGCCGATAGGGTCGAGGATCCATCCAACCGAGCTGACCGTATCCCATAACCCGAGAAAGTAAGGCTTGCAGTCCACGCAAAAAGTGGTTCTGAAGCCGTCGGCAATGTGGAACTTTTCAGGATCATTGCTCTTGTAGAGTCGCAGGGCATACGGGATCAATGCCTCATTCCCCGGCGTCAACAATCCGAACATGTGCAGGAGCCCGCAGAGTGCACGCGCCGTGTAAGCGCCGCGACTGAAGCCGAAGACAAAGACCTGGTCGCCGGGGCGAAACTCTCTCATCAGGAACGAATAAACGTCGGCGATGTTGTCGGAGAAGCCGTAACCGAACGCTAGGCCCCTCACTCTTGTCCACCACTTGCCGATCGCCGACAGAGCGTTTCTCGAACCCATCGTCCCGACGCCGGGGTGGTAGTACGCGACCTGCTTATCCGGGGCGGACAGCGTCCAATAGAGCTTCACCACGTTCGAGTTTTCAGCGCCGTATTGGTTACCGGTGCCGTCGCAGCAAACCACAATGTTCCTGGGCATAGGTCATCCTCCGGAACAACTGATTGATAGTGAAATATTCAGATGGAGCGCTTCAGTCCCGAGTCCGTTCTCGATAGCTACCGATATTACGTCCCCGTCTGCTTGACCGCAGCGCGTAAAAGCGTAGGCGGAAATCATCCGGTTAATATCGGAAGGGTTCCGGGAGGCTTTCGCGTCCGCCCAGGTAACTACAGTAACCAGATCGAGCAAGCCGGGGCAGGACAGATTGTCTCGGTGCACAGCCGAGGGGACAATTTGTCTCGCGAGATGGTTTCAGGATGTAATGTAACTGATTGACTGTAAGATTGTTATCTTGCTATGACAATGGCACGCCGCCTGCAATTCCACCCCTGAAATCTCCCCCGCGATTAAGTGGGCCCAGTGCGCCCGCTGGAGGATTCGATTTCATGAAGAAGTTCCTGGTGATTTGTTTAGTCCTGAGCGTCACCCTAGCCTATGCCGACGGTGCAGCGCAGGTGAACGCCGGCAATCCGAAATTGTCGCCCGACTTGCAAGCGTCTACTGCGTCGCACGCCACGGTGGTTGTGCAATACAATCAGCCGCCGAGTGTGTTGGACCTTCTGGGCCTGGGCAAATTGCTGGGAACCATCCTGGGTAGTTTGCCGCTGGTGAACGGGATTGTCGCGGACTTGCCGCTGGCGAACATTCTTGCACTGTCGAACCAGGCTAATGTGAAATACATCAGCCTGGACCGCCCCTTGACTCCCACCTTGAGCAATGCGGCGCCCGCGGTGCAAGCTTTTGCCGCGTGGCAATCCGGGTACACCGGTGCCGGCGTCGGAGTTGCGCTGCTTGACAGTGGCGTCGCCGACCACCCCGACCTTCACGGCGGCTTTCTCGGGTGGTCCCGAGTCGTGTACAACCAGAGCTTTGTCCCCGGAACTTCAAGCGCATCCGATCAATATGGCCACGGCACTCACATCGCCGGTTTGATTGCCGGAGATGGCGCCAGTTCGAAAGGCTCGAAGTATTCGCGAACGTTCCAAGGTATAGCGCCCGGCGCCAACCTCGTCAACCTGCGAGTTCTGGATCAAAACGGCGCTGGAACCGACAGCGCTGTGATTGCGGCGATTGCACAGGCGATCGCGCTAAAGCCGTGGTTCAACATCCGCGTACTCAATCTTTCTCTGGGCAGACCGGTCTACGAGAGCTACAAACTCGACCCGGTTTGTCAGGCAGTTGAAGCAGCCTGGAAAAGCGGCATTGTGGTGGTGGTGGCCGCCGGAAATAACGGACGTTATCAGCCGACCAGCGGATACGGCACCATCAATTCGCCGGGCAACGATCCTTATGTGATCACTGTCGGCGCGATGAAGCCCATGGGCACGCCCACCCGTAATGACGATCTCATGGCCAGCTACAGTTCAAAAGGTCCAACGGTGATCGACGATATCGTGAAGCCCGACCTGGTGGCCCCGGGCAATCTGCTGGTGTCGCTAGAAGCGCCTGGCAGCACGCTGTACAACGAGTATCCCGGCAATCGAGTGCCTTACAGCTTCTACATGAATCGTGGATCCAGCGCGCCCTCGTCTACCTATTTCACCCTCAGCGGAACCAGCATGGCGGCGGGCGTGGTGAGCGGAGTGGTCGCGGATCTGCTGCAGAAAAGTCCGCAGCTCACACCGGATCAGGTGAAAGCCCGCCTGATGAAGACGGCATGGAAATCCTTGCCTGCCTTCAGCAGCGTCGTCGATCCGACTACTGGAATGACCTACACCGATCAGGACGACGTGTTTACAGTCGGCGCAGGATACGTGGATGTTGAGGCTGCGTTGACTAGCACCGATGTGGCCAATGGAACGGCAATGTCTCCGACGGCTAACTATGATCCGACCTCGGGCAATGTGTTTCTGACAACCGATCGCTCTTCAGTGTGGAACAACTCCGCCATGTGGGGAAGCACAGCCGTCTGGGGAGCTTCGCAGTTTGTTAATTCGAACTCCGCCATGTGGGGATCGTCCGCGTTGTGGGGCTCCTCGGCGATGTGGGGTAGTAGTGCTATGTGGGGTAGCAGTGCGATGTGGGGTAGTAGCGCGATGTGGGGTAGCAGCGCGATGTGGGGCAGCAGCGCCATGTGGGGCAGCAGCGTTTCCGCTGGTGAGCAGAACTAGAATCACTCTACGTTGGAGGCCTAATCCTTGCTCCGCGCCTTCATCTGCGGGGCAAGGGATCCTGGCAGAAACTATTTGAAATTACTCCTCGATAAGATTGACTCCATCCCAATCCAGTTCAAGCGTAGAATGACCGCTACCGCCCGCGGGAAGGTTGCCGCAGCTCAACCAGAAACTCGGGCGAAGCAGAAGGCGAGGGATAACCGCGATGAACTGGCAAAGCAAACTGATCCTCGGAATACTCACCGCCGTGGCGATGTTCGGCCTTACCTTTGCGATTCCCCATGGAGGTTCATTCGTGCGCGACGCGGAAGCGGCCCAGTTTCCCGTCACCGTCGGAGTCTGGGCAATCTTCGTCCTGCTGTTTGTGAAACTCAAATAGGAAACAACGGTGAATGCGCACGGCGTGACCGAGACTTCCCAGCACCCCTCTGGGAATGCGAGTCTTTTGTTCTGCCTGGTCACGCGACGCCCTCAACCACGGACCGCTCAGGATCGATCAGTAATGTCCAGATGAGCGCGCCCGTGAGCAGGACCCCGGCAGAGATAAAGAACGGAGTAATCCAAAACCCTCGCTGAACCAGAGCCCCAAAGATAATCGGCGACAGTGACGCGGCCAGACTGCCCGCCATGTTCATGACGCCCGAAACCGTGCCGCTGTATTCACCGCCCACATCCATGGGAACCGCCCAAGCCGGGCCGATCACCAGTTCCAGAAAGAACAGCGATGCCGTCAAGCACAGAATGGCTGTCCATGCTGAGTGGGCCAGGGCTGCGGGAATCAGGCATAGTCCAGAGGCCAGCATGGCCGGCGCGGCTACAACCCGCCGGGCGAATTTGAGCTTGCCGGTTTTCCGGTACACTCGGTCCGTCAGAGTTCCTCCCACGATGTCGCCGACCATGCCCGCGAACAGCGGAAGCGAAGCCAATGTACCCACGGCCTTCAACGACAAGTGGCGATACTCGAGAAGGTAGCTCGGAAACCAGGTCACGAAAAAGTACGTGCCGTAGTAAAAGCAGCAGTATCCGGCGGCGATGTACCACATGTTCGCCGAGCAAAAGATGATTTTCCACGGCGGCGCAAGCTGGGGATGGAGTTCCACTGGGCGGATAGCGCCGTCCGGATCGCAGCCTCGGATCTGGGCCAACTCTTCCCTATTCACTTTGGGATGCTCTTCGGGAAGGTTGCGGTACACCAGGAAGAACGCCATCGACCACAGCAAACCGGCGGCTCCGAAAATATAGAAGATCCAGCGCCAGCCGAATGCGACCATGATACTGACAGCTAGGAACGGAACAATGGCGACGGCAAATCGGCTGAAGCTGTGAGTGACGCCATGCACGATGCCGCGCTCCGCCTTGGGAAACCAGAGCTGCATCGCTCGCGTGGCCGCGGGGAACGCGCCCGCTTCCGCCAATCCAAAAACAAAACGGATAACAATAAGGGAAGCCAGGCCGCGAGCGATGGCAGTCGTCGCCGTCATGACGGACCAGAAGGGCACAATAATAAGGAGCACCAATCGCGGCCCCATGCGGTCTGCAAGCCACCCGAGCGGAATCTGTCCGATTGCGTAAGCCCACAAGAAAACGCTGAACACAATGCCGATCGCCGTCTGGCTGAGCCCGAATTCCTTTGCCATCGAAGGCGCAGCGATCGAAATGCCCGTTCGGTCCATATAAGTGATCATGTACATCAGGCTGATCAGTAGCAGGACCATCCAGCGGGTTTTGGTCGGTGGGGAGGTTGCGTCCCTTAACGAGGCATTGCGTTCCGGGACGCGCGTGCGATTGGGTCGCAACATTTGGCGGTAGATTCGGAATCGTTCAGGTGCGGTCAGCGGTGGCGTTCTTGATCGAGTCCGCTTCTAGCGGCAGTGGCCGTTTTGAAGGCAGGATATCGATCGGACGGCCCTCTTCCGCAGATTGATCTGCCGCCTGATAAACCTGCATCACCATGCGCGCGTGCTCGGGCGTCACCAGAGGCTGCCGGCCATTGGCGACACATTCGAGGAAATGGATCGTCTCTGCTTCCATCGGTCCCGCGTATACATGGGCCACCCTTTCGCCGGGCATGGTCGAGATGGGGAACTCGATCCCTCTCTTCATGGTATTGAGGGCGACGTCGCGATGGGTGTCATCAACCATAATCGCCCCTTCGGTGCCGACCATCTCAATCCAGGTGGAAGAGAAATTGGGATAGGCGGGAGGAAGCACCCAGCCCGCGCCAATGGTGAATGCACATCCGTCGTCCAAGGTGACGATAATCCACACGCAATCGGGTACATTGTGCGTGGCCTGCATGATCTTTCGCACTTCCTGGGCGTAAACGCGCACCGGTCTTCTAGGCGCAAAGCACCACAGCACGAAGTCGATATCGTGCGTGGCTTCCATGGCGGCTGGAGAGAGCTTGATGCGGCCTCCGATTTTATTTCCAAGATTGCGGGTGATGTGCCGGCTTACCAGCGCGCTCACCGGCTGGCCGATGGTGCCGTCGTCGATGGAGCGTTTTACATAAGCGAACTTCGGATTGAAGCGCTGGGAATACCCGATCGTGAACAACAACTTCTTCGACTTGGCCAGAGCGATCAGTTCATCGGCCTCCGAGAGCTCGAGGGCGATTGGTTTTTCAAGGAACACATGCTTGCCCGCCAGCAGACTCTCCTTCGCCATGGGGTAGTGCGTGGTCTCGGGAGTTGCGGAGATAATCATGGCGTCGATACTCTGATTGTCGAGCAGAGTTCGATAGTCCGTCGTCGCCGTAGCTGGCTTGGTTTTATCCGCAACCTCCTTCAGCCGCGCCTCTTTGATCTCGGCCAGGTGCAGTTCGTTCACGTAGGGACTGGCCGCGCAGACTTCGGCACGTATGCCTCCGCACCAACCCGTCCCGATGATTCCGACGTTAATCCTGGTCACCAATCCTCCATCCAGCGGCTGGCTCTACTGTACTCTAGCAGCTTGTGGCGTCGCGTGAGGCTCCTGTGCGGACCTGCCTGATCAGCCGCCCGAGACGTTGCTTGCAACGTCTCCGTTGGACATCACTAGCGCTCCGAGCCGGAATTACTTGCTGACCAGCAGGACGCCGAACGTGTTTGGCTTCATCGGAGGGTCCTCCTCGCCCTTAGCCGCCTCGAAATCTGCGATCGGAAGAAAAATGTTGTGGGTCTTGAAGTCGATCGCCATGGTGCGGGCATATTTTTTCGTCGGGACGTTTTCCACCACGGTATATTTGTCGGCTGAATCCTGGTGAATGACGGTCAGATCGCCGGACTCACCGTTGGAACTGAAGGCGAGTTGGGCGTCGGGATCGAAACCGGCGGCGTCCGGATCCTCGCCGATGTCGGGGGTCGCAACCACTTTTCCGCTATCCGCATCCACAACCATCATTTTCTTGTTGCCGCAGACAGAAAAGAGGCGGCGGTTCTTCTGATCAATGGCCAGTCCAGACGGCTCTTTGCAGCCGGTAAGCGGCCAGCGATGGAGCACCGCCATTTTCTGCGCATCGATCTCGAGCATTTGCGACTTGTCTTCAATGTTCACGTAGATGTGGCTCTGGTCGTCGCCCACGGCAAATTCAGGCGTGCCGCCCACGGGGATCGTTCCGACTACCTTGCCATCCGCCGCGCTGATCGCGGTGGCATTGGCGCTCCGGCCATTAAAAGTGAAAACACGTTTCGATCCCGCATCGTAGTAAATAGCATCGGGGTTCACACCACCCACCTTGACTGTGCTGATCGTTTTCAGCGTTTTCAGATCGAAGATGGTGACGGTGTTGGCTCGTCCGTTGCTCGTGAAGCCGCGGCCGAGATCAGGCGCCAGCGCAATACCATGAACTCCCAACGTGTCGGGAATGTCGCCGACTACAGCGTTCGAGTCCGCATCGAGAACGACGACGTGGGTGCCGTGCGAAACGTACACCCGGCGGGAAGCGCTATCCACGACACAGTAGTCCCAGTGGCCTGGCCCGCCAATGGGAATCGTTTTCACCACGTGGTAGCCGGATGCGCCGGGCGGAGCAGCATGGGCCGATGCAGCGAGAAGAAGACCGGCTACGATGGTGAGAATCACGGCCGCTATGACGACTATATTTTGATGACGCATGATGTTGCGCTCCTCGTTTTTCAATTTTCAAATGCGCTGTTTGTGCAGATCAGAGAAACAGCCTATCCGGACAGTTGACGGTATCTGAAACCGGCTCACCTTAAGCTACGGTTAAAGAGATTCCATCTTGACGCCGCACGGGCGTGGACACCCACGCCTACATTAAGAACTCAAACCATTCGGGACCAGCGGCAATGAGCGCAGGCGCACACCGCTAGCATCGAAAATGGCGTTCGCGATTGCGGGAGCCACGCCCACCAGAGAACTTTCGCCCGCGCCCGCCGAAGGGAGATCTTTGCGGTCGATCATCACGGTCTCGAGCGCCGGGACATCGCTGAACCGCGGGAGGCGATAGTCCGAGAATCGCCCGTTCATGATCTGGCCATTGGCAAATTCGATGGCCTCAAAGAGAGCACCGCCCAGGGCCATGATGTTTGCGCCTTCGAGCTGATTGCGCAGACCGTCGGGATTGACGATGGCGCCGCATTCGAATGCCGTCACCAGCCGAACCACTTTGACCTCGCCTGATTTCTTGTTAACTGAAACTTCCGCGCAGGTCGCGACATTCCCGCCTTTCTCGAAACCGCCTCCCATGCCGAAACCCTGGCCTGCGCTAGTTTTCGCTTGTCCCCATCCGAACTTCTTTGCGGCCGCTTCAAACACCGCGCGCAGGCGTTCGTTTTTCAGATTCTTCAGCCGGAACTCGAGCGGATCCATCTTCACCATATGCGCCAGCTCGTCCATAAACGATTCGCGGGCAAAATGGTTGGCCGTGGCCGCAAGCGCGCGATAAGAACCCTGGCGCAAAGGAGAGTGTGCGGGGTGAAATTCGACTCGCTGGTTCTCGATGTCATAAAAGGTCGGAATCCCCGCTGCTCCGGAATTGTAATTGTGAACCTCCCAGCCGGTTATCTTGCCATCCTTACGCATGGCGCAGTTGATGTCGATGACGGCGGCGGGGCGAAAGTAGGCCCAGGTAAATTCTTCTTCGCGGGTCCACATTACTTTGACCGGGCGCTTGGCCGCGCGCGCCAGTCGCGCAGCCTCAATGGCAGTTTCACCAGTATGCTTGCCTCCGTAACCTGAGCCTGTGTCCGGCATCAAGACACGGACTCGCTCTTCGGGCAACCGGAACGCCTGAGCAAGTTCGGTCCGCACGCCAAAGGGCCGCTGGGTGCCGGTCCATACCGTCAAATCGTCGCCCGACCATTGCGCCAGCGCAGCCCGCGGTTCGAGGGGGCAATGTGCGATGTAGTTGGTAGTGTAGGTTTGTTCCAGGTGATAGTCAGCCGAAGCCAGCGCCTTATCCATTGACCCGGTTTCGTGGCGAAAGGGCGAATCAATCGGCCCGCCTCCTTCGGCCGGATTCTTTTTCAGGTACTCGAATAATTCCTTGTTTGAAATCTGTGGTGGGGATTTCCATTCAGCGCGAATTGCCGTCAATGCGCGGGCTGCAATTTCCGTGGTCGGGGCCGCAACTCCCACGAAATTCCCGTCGTGGACAACCACGACACCAGGGATTTTCTCCGCTTCTTTTGTATCGAGTGAGGAAAGCGTCGCGCCAAAAGAAGCCGGCCGCAGCACTTTGCCGTAGAGCATGTCCGGCAGCTTCTGATCGGAGGGATAGCGATGCTTGCCGGTGACAAAGTCGCGGCCGTTGATCTTCGGCAATGGCTGACCCGCGACGGTCCACTGCGTGGCTGGAATCAGCGGGTCGTCCGCCGGCAGGGTTTCGGTGAGCTGCTTACCCTTTACCAACGCCGCATATTCGACCGAACGCTTACCCTCGGAATCCGTAACTTTCCCGTCGGCGGCAGTGAGGCGCTTGCGGTCAACCTGCCATTGCGACGCGGCTAATACGATCAAAGTGTCGCGAGCCGCAGACGCCACCTTGCGTAACTGCAAATTCATTTCTGGAGTGGTGCGGCTTCCGAAGGTGCCGCGGTCGTAGGGCGTGAGCTTGGTATCGCCCATCACCATCGTGATGGCGCTGACTGGGACATGTAACTCTTCGGCAACGGCTTGGGTTAAAGATGTTCGGATATTCTGCCCGACCTCCACCTTTCCGGTATAGACGGTGACGCCACCGTCTTCGCCGATGTGAAGCCAGGCGCTGATTTCCTTGGGGAGCGAGGCGCTCTGCGCTCCGTTACCGCCCGATTCCTGGATGGCATGCGCGTCCTTCAACACGGAAACAATCAAGACACCGGCGCCGAGGAACCTGAAGAATTCGCGCCGGTCGACATCGAAGTGATACCTAGGCGGCGCCGTGAGTTCGTATCGCTCCAGGTCCAACGAGTTTTCAGAAATCGCATTCTTGTTCATGGCTTCGATTCGTTCATAGCATTCGCCGCTCTTTGAACCGCCAAAACAATGCGCGGCTGGGTTCCGCAGCGGCAGATGTTGCCCTCCATCGATCGCGCAATCTCGGCAGCGGATGAATCGCGCTTAGAGTTCAGCAGCGACACCGCCGTCATGATCATTCCGGAAGTGCAGTAGGCGCATTGCATGGCTCCTTCATCGAGGAATGCCTGCTGCACGGGATGCAGGTGGTCGCCCTGGGCGAGGCCTTCGATGGTGGTGATTTGCCGCTGGGCAACATCGCCGACGCGCGTAATACAGGAGCGGCGGGACTTTCCATCGATCAAAACGGTGCAGGCGCCACACTGGCCTTCGCCGCAGCCGTACTTGCTTCCGGTCAAGTCCAACTGGTCGCGTAACACGAACAGCAGGCTGGATTCGGAGTCCACTTCGGTGGTGTAGACGCGTCCGTTGACGTTCAATTGCCGGACTGTAGCCATCCAAGGGCTCCTTGTGGGATGAGTGTTGAAGGAAAGCGACTCGAAGCACTATCCCACAGATCCTCGCAAGAGGGTGCGCGCTTCCTACGAGCAGAGTCTCAGTCTATGACACGGCCAGAGGCGATGTCCAATTATAAATCCGGATTTACGAACATGTTCATTCCGTGGCGCTGCGCGCTTGCGCCGATTGAAGCGCCTCAGGATTGACCGGGCTGCGGGGCGCCCCGCCAGACAGAACGCGGACCACTTCCTCGGCCGCCTTGGTCTGCAATTCGACCAGCGACTCTACCGAATAGAAACTCATATGCGGAGTCAGAATTACGTTGTCACGCCCCATCAGAGGTGAGGAACTCGGCGGCTCCTGCGACAAAACATCCAGCCCTGCTCCGGCGAGTTGTCCGGCGTCGAGGGCGTGCGCAAGCGCGGTTTCGTCGACGATGGGGCCGCGAGCCGTATTAATCAGGTACGCGGTTGGTTTCATCTTGCGAAATGCATCCGCGTTGAACAGCCGCGCGGTTTCGGGCATCAGAGGCGCGTGGATAGAAATATAGTCGGAGACCTTCAACAGTTCAGCGAAGTCAACTCTCGTCGCGCCGGCCGCGGTCGTGATCTCCTCCCGAACGTAAGGATCGTAGGTTACGATTTCGAGACCAAAGGCTTTTGCCTTGGGCGCAACCAACTGTGGAATCTTGCCAAAACCTACCAGGCCGAGAATCCTTCCCCGCAAACGATGAATGGGAACAACCGCAGACATTTCCCAGTGGCCCGCGTGGGTGCGTGAATTCGCGAATGGGATCTTGCGGACGAGGGCGAGGAGCAAGGCCAGAGTGTGATCGGAAACTTCGTCGATGCAGTAATCAGGAACCCGGGTAACGACGATGCCCGCGGCGGTTGCGGCTGCAATGTCCACGTTGTCCACGCCGATTCCGAAGCGAGCGATAATTCGGCATCGTGGCATTTGCCGGATCATTTCAGCGGTAATCTTGGCGTAGGTAACGAGCAGAGCGTCGGCATCGCGGGCGACTTGCGCAATGCTGTCGGGAGTAGGTTTTTTCGCGAGGCGCATTTCGGCGCCGATTTTCGCGAGCACCGCGCGCGCTGGGTCAAGGCTCGGAAAAACAGAATCGGCGACCGCGACGAGAAAATGCGGCATGCTAGCGCGCCATCGCTTCTTCCATGTGTTCCATCAGCGTGAACACGACTGGACCTTTGCCTGATACAAGCACATTCTCTTCCAGTCGCGTGGTTTGCTGAAGGCCGGGATGCCCGGCGAAGGTCTCGATCGCGAAGTACATGTTTTCTTTTATCTCGGCGGGAAACTTCAACGAATAGGCCCGGGAAATCCACATGCCTTCATAAAGCGTGAGGCCAATACTGTGGGCGAACTGCTGCAAGGTAACGGTTCCGTATTTGTCGTCGTCGTACTCGGGGAAGGCTGCGGCGACATCCGCTGTGGTATTGCCCGGGCGCAGCTTTTCTAATCCGGCATACATCGAATCGTAGACTTCACGATACAGGTCGATTTCCTTTTGGTTCATCTTGCCTGCGCATTTGAAACAGCGCACAAAATCAATAAAGTAGCCGGAGGGGCCCACCGCATTGATGTCAACGATGACCAGGTCGCCCTGACGAATGATCTTCTCCGTCGCCCAGCGGCGGTAAGGACTGGTGTTGCCGCCCGAGGCCACGATGATATCGTAAATGATTTCGCACCCGCGCTCCAGCATGAACTCATGAACTTTAGCTTCGATCTCACGCTCGCGCACACCCGGCTTAAGCCACTCGTTCTTGATCCTCCACATGGCCGCATCGCCGATGCTGGCTGACTGCTTGAGTAGTTCGATCTCGTCGCGAGTTTTGACGACTCGCGCGGCTGAGATTGCCGGCCAGGCATCTACAATGTTCAGGCCACACTCTTGAAACGCCTTCAGAGCCGGCATATCAAAGTTGTCAATGCCGATTTTTTCTTTGCGCACTCCGTGTGCCTCGAGGACTTCGACCACGCTGTGCGCCATCCTGCCAGCCATCACCGGAACCGCGCCCTCCGCCCACTGCCACGTGATCGCAGGGTTGATGCGGCCTTCCATCCACGGCAGGTCAATCTTGGCGCAGTGCAGATCGGATCCCGCAGTCTCGAAAAGAACGGGCTCGGCGCCGTTGGGCAGCACCACATAGCGAATGTTGATGTTGTATTTCCAATTGCCCTGATAGGAACCGGTCACATAGCGAATATTGGCGCCCGCAAAGAGAACTAGAGCGCCCAGGTCACGAGCAGTCATCTGTTCCTTCACGCGCTGCAAACGATCCTTGCGAAGCCGATCAAAGTCGACGCGGTATTGCCAGTCCGCGCCGGTCTGACTGTAGACGCGCCGCGGATCCCATTCGTGGGGCTTGCCGATGAAGCTTGTGTCCATTCGCGTTAGACTCCGCTGGTGATCAACTTGAGTTTGAGTGCATTGCAAGAATACCAAAACGCTCAGTGGCTTGTCGGAATCGAGAAATTCTTTCCCCACGCTTCCGGCGGACTATTTGCCTGACAGTTCGCCCACAGCCTTGCACGGCATGGACGCAGGGAAGCCCGTCCTCACCGGTTGCTGCCCGAGCAGGTGGAATACGGTGTTTTCTACTTTTGGCCAGGCGTTTGAGCGGGGATCGATGAGGTCGAAATGGCCGGCGGTCGAGATCTCGAGGTAATGCACATCTTCGCCGCGTTTCTTCTTTTGCTCGGCATACTGGCGGCTGAAGTACGGCGGGACAACGTCATCTCCGCCGCCGTGAATCAGCCACTGCGTCGTCGCGTGGTCGATCGCGAGTTGCATGGGATCAGCTTCGTGATAATGTTCAGGCACTTCACTGGGCTTGCCTCCGAGAAATGCCACAACCGCGTTGTCGCTAAGATGTTCTTCCCAGGCTTGCTGCAAGTCCACTACGCCGGCCAATGAGAGGACAAGCTTGAGGGAAGATTCATGGGCGGCGAGACAGAGCGCAAGTTGCCCGCCGGCGGAGTGGCCCATCACCAGGGTTTTTGTTGCGTCGAGGTTGTAGCCCTTGGCGATTTGTGCCAGGTAGCGGTACGCGTTACGTATGTCTTCGAAGGTGCCGGGCCAGCCTCCACCGGGGTTGCCAACGCGGCGGTACTCGATGTTCCAGGTAGCTACACCTTTCGCGGTGAGCGCGGCGCAGAGGTGTCCGGCGTGGGCGAGATCGTACTTGGCGCGCCAGAAGCCTCCGTGGATGTTCATCACGATTGGGAATGGCGGCTTGGTCTTGGGGAGGCGGAGGTCTCCGAACTGATCGGAATCGGTTCCGTAGGAGAGGCGGGCGTCGGCTGGTGGTGGCGGGAGAGTGAGAATTTCGTCGGAGGGCATGGGTGGCAAGGTTCAGTTGTTAGTTCTTGGTTCTTGGTTCTCAGTTCTCGGTTTAGCTCTTCGAATGGCAAATCACATTCTTGAATCTTACGTTTCGGTGGAATCTGGAACCAGCTCCACCATCGTTCCGTCGCTCCAGCCGTATTTCCGGCTCGAGAGGTCGGCGACAGCGCGATGCAATTCAGGCTCGGCGTTTGAGGTGATGAAGCGCGCTCGGGCAGCAAAACTTTTTCCCGCCACTCTCACCTGCGCCTGGGGATCGGCTCGCAGATTCTGTAGCCAGTTCGAAGTCGGGTATTCGGCGATCACGTAGAAGCGACCTTCCCGATGCGTAAACCAGATCTCGATCTCGCGCGGCTGACCACTCTTGCGGCCGCGAGTGGTCAAGTAGAGATATTGCTCGCGCTCGAAGCTATTGTCCTTTGAGCTTGAGTTTGGATTTGTTTTCTTCAAGGAATTCGCGCAGCTTGTCGGCGGCCTCGAGCAGGCGCGTCCACTGTTCGTAATAGAGCGTGACCGGGAAGCGGCCGAGACCATATACACTGACTCCGCCTTTTTCGCTGACCCGGAATTCCATGCTGGCGCTGCGGCGGGGGCCTTGCTTTTCCAGTTCGGCTAAGCGTGCCTTCAGTTCCTCATAAGTTGGTTCGGGCATTTTGTTACCTCGCGATCACTCCATGATAGGGATTGCGCGGGAATTCGTCGAGGGCAATGCATAAAATCTTAAACCGGAGGACTCGAATACAGCGCAGACGATCACCGCGAATCTACTCTTTATTCAATGAATGCCTTCATGCAGAACACACTGCCTCCGGATTTCTCGAACTCGGAGGTATCGACCACCACCGGAGTCAAGTTTTCCCTAATAAGGATCCGTTCCAGGTTCGGCGTCATGCGCGCAGTGATGAAGCGACCGTTCACCACGATCCCGTTTCCTATGAATTGCAGGGCTTCCTCGCGGGTGAGTTCGTGGATTCGTTTCCAGCCCCCGCGAACGGTCTTCAAAGACGCGGGCGAGAACGCCGCCGGGTAGATCAGCGCTGCGTCATCGTTCAGTGGGCAGAGACAGGTATCGAGGTGGTAGGAGTGTTCATCCACCAGTTGGAGGGGAATCACCGGGAAATCTAATTCCTGCATGGCTGCGGCGAACTTCTGCGCGCCGGCCTGAGTGGAGCGGAAACCGTAAGCGGCCCAGATGCGCGAGCGGTCAGGATGCCACAAAAGGTCGCCGTGGCCCTCCAGATACTCCCCGTCTAAATCTAATTCGATGATCTTGTAGCCGCGCTGCCGGAACCAGTCCACGAAAAACTCTACTTCCTTGTGCCGGGAAGCGTAGCGCATGTGGCTGGGCACAACAAAGTTTCCCAGCCGGTGGTGGCGCCCGACGAACACCTGGTTGGCGGCGAAGACCATGTCGTCAAGGTCTTCTACAGGGTCAATAATCTCCACCTTCAGGCCCGAGTCCTCAAGCGCGCAGCGTAGGTCTTCCCACTGCCTCCGGGCCTTGGCCCGGTCGATGGGACTTCCCATATAGGGATTTTTGACTTCGCGAACGTCGAAGAACGTCGGCGGACACATCAAAGCAGTCTTAGGCATAAAGCATGATGATAGCCGCTGGTGACGCCCCGTTCCACCGGAGTTCCAGCACGGCACAGGCGAGATTTCGGCAGTGCCGACTGCGGTTGGGCACCTGGCTTTGAGGCACCCAAGACGGGAGCCTGCACTCTGATGCATTCAAACCGGCTTAGCGAACTCCGCGGCTATCACCTGCTGGTTATCGACGTGCATCCGCAATGCTCGCTCTGGTTCAGAGCGGACCCCTTTTGGAGGTATTACGTGCTGCACAAATGTGCAAACCCGGCCTGCCACAACCCCTTTCGCAAGCTCAGCCAGGGGAAACTCTTTCTGGTGGAAACCGAGCCTCTCGAAGGGTTGGAATTGAGGCGGGTGAACTGGAAGGGGAAATCTTTCCATCGCATCGAGTACTACTGGCTATGCGACCAGTGTGCGTTCGTTCTGACGCTGTCTTACGAAAAGGAACGGGGAGTAGTCACAGTTCCGCGGCCCGAGTTTGCCCGGAGCAGGCCTCCCGCCGCAGAGCGCGCAGCGGACCTAACCCGCGATGAAAATCGCCGAGAAGAACAGTCCGCATAGGAAGGACAGGCAGCAAAATGCAAAGCCCGACGATGCCAGAGTGTGCGATTTGCGGGGAAGAAAGATCGGCCGTGCAGATGTGGTTTCTGGTTGCTGAAAACCACTGGGAAGACAAGCTGAGGGTCTTGCAGTGGCAAGATGAGTTGGCTAAACGCCGAGGAATCTACGCGGCCTGCGGTGCCGGGCACGTGGAGGAACTCGTAGTGCACTGGATGACGACCGGGAGTCTGGACTATCCGTTTGCCACGGTTGGACGAAAGCCGGAAAAGCATCGACAGCGGCCGAACTGGATTCTCCCCACGATCGAGGATCCCGATATCAGGGGCGCGCGGCTGATCGGAGAACTCGCGGTTGACCGGGAGAGCGTTCGGCGGGCACTGCGAGAGGATCCAGATTCGCTACGAGTGATTTTGGACGAACTGGTGCATGCGTTGGAGCGCGAGACCGCCGGGATCACAGCGCGGTTGGAATCGGCAGATGCGATGTGCTACGGGTTCCCTCGGGAGATATAAGATCAGTCGACAAAAACCAATCAGGAGTCCTCGGATTTTTTCCAGGTGTGCCAGTCGCTGGTGACCGCTTTTTCCATGTCCTTGGCCGCCGTGAACAGCCAGTTTGGTTTCAGGCGGCTGAGATGCCGACGGATATATCTTGGCGCGTCCACGCTACCCAGATGGATGTTGGCAGTTTCCCATCCCATAGCAGAGAGTAGTCGAAGTTCGTCCCGGTTGGTGGGGAGCGCGCTCAGTTCGATGCGCGAACAGTGTGGCGACAAGCGGCGGACGATCCAGTGCCCGCGCAATTGCACAAAAGGGTCGGGGCAGCGCACGGAACGGCTGAGGATCGCATGGTACAGGATCTCTGAAGGCGCCACGTCTCCGTTAGCCCAGTAAACCGAAGAAGGGACGAGCGCTTTGGCCTCGCGGGCAACTCTGGCACCGTGGCACAGCGCGATCGCGACCACACGGACGTGCCCTAGACTTCCCAGACCAGCAACTCGGCGGACGGCGTGGTAGGTAAGTCCGCGCTCCGGCATGAGGTGCTCCAGGGCTTCCTGAGCGCTGGGTGGGATTGGCTTATTGATTCTGGGCAACGCGTCCATTCTTTTCCAAAAGTGCGCCGGATCGCGCAACACCCCGGTTGCGATCTGGCGCAACCAATTGTTTTCTTCTTCGAGCACGTAAGGGCGCCCGCGGCTTGCCAGAGATTCTTTGTATCCTTCCAGGATCGACTCGCAAGCCTCTTTCGGCTTCAATGCCAAACCGCCGGATGCGATGGCGAACATCGCGCTGGTAGCTAGCCGCACCAAATCGACGGTGTAAGGTAGGACAGCGGCTTCATCGAAATCGTTGATGCCCCAAACCAGGCGCCCCTCGATGTCACGCCACGTGCCGAAGTTCTCCACGTGGAGATCGCCCACGGCAAGAACCCGCGGAGCCTTGGCCAGGTCGGGGCAAACCTCTGGCCAAACCTGCATCCAGCGATAAAACGTCGCGCGCAAAAATGGAAACACCGCTTCCGCCATGCGTTGGTGTTTCAGGCGAAGATCAGGCTTCAGCAGCGTAGTGTGGCGGCGAAGCCAGTCCTCAAAGCGTTGGGTTGCCTTGACAATATTCATTGCCGTCCGGTGGGCAACGATAGAACCCGTCCGGGCAAATGTCAACGAGGCACTTATCCAGCGACAATCTGCGGCAGCCGCGAACACGCCGGCGCGGCACGGGACGGAATCGAATCTGCGTCGACCAGCCGGCCTACGAGGATTTCAAACCGTGCGCACACTGCAGTGCGTAGAATTAGTTTGCCGTGCTCTGCGTAACCAGTGCGTGTGTCTTGACCACGGCTTTCTGTCTGGTTCAGAACATCAAGTGGTTCACACAGAAACCCAAAGCCGCGCAACATACTCCCAGAGTGCGGGTTTGTATGAAATGTAAATTAAGATGCTTCAAATCGCGCCCGAGACAATCGGGCCAACACTTTCGAAAGCCGGAGGAAACATGATGCCGATCCGACGCATTCCTTCACTGCTATTTGGTTCTCTGTTTTTTGCACTAGTTGTGATGGTGATGTTGCTGCCCGCCGCATCGTTTGCGCAGATTGGCGTGTCGATAACAATTGGTCCGCCGGCGCTGCCTGTTTACGAACAGCCTCCTTGCCCCGCTGAGGGCTATATCTGGATGCCCGGCTACTGGGCCTATGGCGAGTACGGTTACTATTGGGTGCCGGGTACCTGGGTGCTGGCGCCGCAACCGGGGTTCCTGTGGACTCCGGGCTATTGGGGCTGGGGCGGTGGCGTATTTCTTTTCCATGAAGGGTACTGGGGTCCGCACGTCGGTTTCTATGGCGGAATCGCTTATGGATTCGGCTACTTCGGTGAGGGCTACGAAGGTGGGCGTTGGGACAACGGACGATTCTTCTACAACCAGTCCGTGAACAACGTGAATGTTACAAACATTCACAACGTCTACAACACCACCGTGATCAACAACAACACCACCGTGAACCGCGTGAGTTACAACGGCGGCGAGGGTGGGATCAACGTGCGGCCCAGGCCTGAAGACGAATCGGCCGCACGCGAGCGACACATTCCTCCGGTGGCCGAACAGAATCGACATGTCGAGGCCGCCCGCGCCAACCCGGAACTGAGGGCCTCGGCGAACCAGGGCCGACCGCCGATCGCAGCGACTCCCAAGCCGGGAGCGTTTAGAGACCGCGCCGTCGTACCCGCCAAAGAGGCAGGTGCGCCGTACAACCCCGCAGCCAATCGTGGCCAAGCGGAACAGCGCGGCAACCCGCAAGCCGGCAGACCGGAGAACAATGTTCCTCGGCCCGGAAACAATGAGCAGGCTGGTCGCCCGAACAATGTTCCTCGGCCTGGAAACAACGAGCAGGCTGGTCGCCCGAATAACGTACCTCGGCCCCCGGTTCCAGCCCATGCTAAGGACATTCAACCGCACGAACGCCTTGCGCCTGCAAACACCGGGAACCCTAAACGCGATCAGAAGTACCAGGCGCAGCAGGAAAAGCTATACCAGAGGCAGGAACAGGATCATCAGAAGCTCCAACAAAAGCAAGAACAGGAACACCAACGTCTGGCCCAACGGAACGCGGATGAAGTGAGGAAACAGCAGGTCGAACAAAAGCACCAGCAGCAGACGCAGCAAATGGAGCAAAGACACGAGAACCAGATGCAGAAGATGCAGAACAAACAAAGGCCCCGATAAACAGGGGTTCGCGGAGTGTGCTCTTGAGAACAGTGCAAGGGTGGAAAGAAACTAGGCGGGTCGTCCAATCCACCACAGGATTTTGGCAACGATCCGCCAACCGTTGGTGGAAACCGCGGTCGACTCATACTCCCGGTTCTCCGGAACTAGAACCTCGGTGTGATCAAAGCGTTGGAGCCGGGAGACGATCAGACCCTGCTCCTTGTGGGCCGCCACGACAATTTGACCATAGAGTTTGAGACGATTGGTCTGCGAGGTGTCGATCACCACGATGTAGCCGTCATGAATCAGCGGCATCATGGAACGACCGTGAACTCGCAAGCAGCTGGTGTGAGCTGGATTGGGACACCAGTCGCTGGGCGCAGCCAACATCGATTCCGGATGGGCCTGATCGAGAGCGTCGACCGGATCTCCCTTCCCGCCATGGGTCGCAGCCACGACCGGCAGGACCGGGATTGCCACTAGGTTGTCATGTCGTTTGGTTGTACGATGCGCTCCTGCCTGGACCACTTGCAGGGTGGGCAAACGGTTCTTGCGAAGCCGCGACCGAACCGCCGGCAGAACCCGCATCAAGTCTTCGCTGCTCATTCCGGCCCGCCCCCAGAAATACCAACATTCAGGGTCCCCAGTGAGATTACCCAATTGAATGTAGACATTAGCCGGGGGTTCCTGAACGCCTCGTTCCCACCGGGAGACCGCCATGGCGGAAGCGTTCATCTGCTTGCCTAGCTCAGATTGGCTTATTTGGAGGCGGTGGCGAAGGGCGAGGATCCGTTTTGCCCACTCCAGCTTCAGATCTCTTGTATTGCTCATGGCGCGCCTGCTAGACTGAAACTAACGCGGTCGTTCTATCACTCGCGTTAGGCGGCACCCTGTCGCCAGTCTTCATGAAAGGTTGTCATGCACCGTGACAATTCTAACACAGATGTAAATCCGAGAGTACAAGCCCCGCAAACCCTGTATCGCGGCCTCTATGTGAGAATCGCCCGCAAACTCGGTGTCGACCCTTCCTATGTTAGCAGAGTCGCCCGCGGTGACCGGCGTTCGAGCCAAATCGAAAACGCATTGCGCCAGGCATTGGCAGACATCGATGCGCGGCTGGGACGCAGCTCACCCGCGCTTGAGAGCAAGCTTTCGGGCTCGGCCATCGCCGCCAAGCGGCTCAAGATTCTTTTGAAGCAGAATCGCAGCCACATACGCAAGCAATGGCTGGCCCATAGCCAGGCGGATCCCAATCTCAGGCGGGTCAAGCTGGCCGCCCAGAAACGAACCGCGCCCATCCTCTCGGTGATTGACGAAACCATGAAGGT
>Ga0210410_10000479_pt1 | contig 44752 bp, 30 predicted proteins | sample IncBWC4MmetaG_FD_161058 | JGI IMG/M metagenome (GOLD analysis project Ga0210410, IMG submission 161058) | Forest soil microbial communities from Barre Woods Harvard Forest LTER site, Petersham, Massachusetts, United States - Inc-BW-C-4-M | ecosystem: Environmental > Terrestrial > Soil >...
GTTGAAACTCGCGTCTCCGGCAGAAATTTCCCCGCCGCCTGACGCGTCCAACCGTCCGGCTCATACTGCACGATTTCCACCGTGTGCCCATCAGGATCGCTAACGTTAAAATTCAAATTCCCAATCTTCCCTTTCGGAACGCTTTCCGGAGTCTTCACTCCCTGCGCCGCAAGATACGCGCGCATGTCTTCCGCCGAATCCGTATAGAAAGCGATGTGATTCAATTGGCCTTCGTGCGTGGGCTTGTCCGTGAAAAGCTCAATGTATTGATCCTCATTGATCTTCACGAACGCAATGCGCACTGTTCCGTCATCGCGCTTCAAATTGAACGGCTCCGCGTATCCCAGAAAATCCTCGTAGAACTCGCGCGCCTTATCCAGATCGCTGACAAACACCGCCATGTGCGAAATCCCGAGAATGCGCGGCCGTTTCGGCGCGCCCGCGAATCCCAGCATCACGCCGAGGCTCAACAACAAGATAGGTATCGCGATCTTCTTCATCGAAGTGAGATCCCCCGGACATCTATCGAACTTGAGAGAGCGCAGACCTTCCAGCTAGCCGGTAGCATAACCGATTGCGAAAAATCAGTGAAGGCTACATATTACGGCCAACGGTGAGGCATACTCGCGTGCAAATTCAGGAATTCTCGCGCGGCACTTGTCTGCTGCTCATCACGTTTCAAGATTCTTCACGCAGGCGTCACACTCTAAATTTCCACTTTGAAATGCGCCCGACACGCATTAATATCGCTCAAATTACAGCTTTGCAATATTAACGCGAACGTAAAGCTTCAGCGGAAGCAGAAGCTCGACGGTGGCCAAACGCCACTCTTAGCGAAGAACGGGAGGCCCATAATGCGATTTGTCCGCGTCACACTGATTCTCTTTTGTGTCCTGCTGCCCGCCCTCGGCCAGAATGCGGTGGATGGCCCAACCAATGAAAAGGCGCAAAAGACGTACAAGGACGCCCTAAAGTCCCTGCACGATTACGGACGGGCTTCCGCCCTCGACGGGTTCGCAAAGGCAGACAAGCAGGACGGCGGGCATTGCGTCGCTTGTCAAAAACAGATGATTAAGTACGGGACCGAGCTTAGCGAGTGGAAGTTTGCCGAACTCGCCGCCACGGAAATGGTGGCTGAAGTTCAGACCACCCGCGAAACTGCCATAGCGCACTATCAGCTGGCCGTAATCCTAATGGACGAAGGACTTGAAAAACACAAAGACGAATTTTTCTCTCGAGGCCACGATGAAATCGCGAAGGCGCTCGCCGCAAATGCAAATTTTCCGGATGCGCTCTATATCGACGGAAGATTATTAGCGCAACTCCAGCAGGACGACGCCGCAAAAGCTCGATTTCAGCAATTCGCGAATATGAAGCCGTCGGATGATCCCAACGTCCAGCGCGCCATGCGATACATCAGCCGCCCCGAACTTGCCCGCGCCAGAATGGTGCCGCCTTTTGTGGTCACCACCGCCGATGGCCAGCGAATTTCCATGGACGATCTTCAAGGCAAGGTCGTCCTGCTCGACTTTTGGGCCACCTGGTGCGGCCCGTGCCGCGAAGCGTTGCCGCACATGCAGAAAATAGCCAAGAAATTTCAGGGCCAGCCGCTCGTGATTCTGAGCGTAAGCCTCGATAAGGACGAAGGTGCCTGGAAAGCGTTCATTGCAAAAAACGAAATGACCTGGCCGCAATATCGTGACGGCTCATTCGAGGGTCCCATCGCGAAGAAATTCGGCGTGAACGCCATCCCCCATACTTTCACAATTGACGCCGACGGCGTCTTGCAGGAAGAACACGTCGGCGACGCGTCAATTGAAGGCAAGTTGAATAAACTTTTGGTCCGCGCGCGCGAATTGCAGGCGACGGCTGTCTCTCAGAAATAAATCCGTATGGAGTTGGCGTCGCCACGAACGCCACACGATAAATTCCGTTATTAATTTCAAATCCGATTCAACGGAGAGAAAAAATGGAAAACACCATCGCTAAACTGCTAGACGATTTCGACCGCGGAAAAATGACACGCCGCCAACTCATCAAGAGCATCACCATAGTAGCAGCTGCCACCGCCGCAGGCGTGTCGCCCGCTTTAGGTCAGACCAAAAACGGATTCAAAGGCGTCGCCATAAATCACATCTCGTATCAGGTAAATGACTACGCCAAAACGCGCGATTTCTACGCGGACATTTTCGGAATGAAAGTTGTCGCCGACACCGGCAAGCAATGCAATTTAATCCTCGGTGACACCAACACATTTCTAATCCCGCGCAACGCACCTGCGGGCGTCACTCCGCCGCGCATCGACCACATCGCCTACACCATCGATAATTGGGACAAGAACGCCGTGAAAGCCGAACTGGAACGCCGCGGTCTAACTCCCACTCCCGACACTGAAGATAGTTTTCACGTGAAGGATCCAAACGGATTCGATCTTCAGATCAGCGGCAAGAACATGAAGCCCGTGTAAGGATTCTCCGCGCGTTTTTTGCGTGATTATGATTGGATGTTGGAGGTTTCAATCCTCAAGTGGCGCGCCCGGAGCGGTTTGCCGCGCGTCGAACCCGCAGATTACGATGTGGTAGAATTACGTCGATTTAATAGGCCGTCCGCTGGCGCGCCATCAACGCATGATGCGATAGGAGCTGAGTTTGTCAAAGACCTTCGAGGCACAGCCATCCCCAATTTCCCCGATTCCTGTGGCGCATGACCGCCATATGGAAGATGTCGGGTATTTGACCTGCATGACCCTCACTTTGCTCGGGAATTATTCGCAAACTGGCCATTTCGGTGGGCCGCTTGCCTACACTCCGTACAATGTTGCCGTGCACCTCGCCGGACCGGAGCTAGGCGGCCTGCGCTATGACTACCGTCGCCCGAAGCATCCTTATGGGGATAAATTCATGTTGGCCGGAGGCCATTGTATTCCGACCTGCTATGCGCTGTGGATGATCATGGGTCAGGCCATGGCGCGGAAGTTCGAGATGACCGGCGATTCGCGCTACAAAGTGGATCCTGATGTCGCCATGCTGCCAGTTGATGCCCTTGGATTCCGCAGAGGCGCGGGAGCGCTCAAAACGCTGTTGCAAAGTTTGGGGTTGGAAGATAACCCGTTGTTCGCCCAAGCCAAGATCCGTGGCATACGCGCTTTGGCCGGCCATGCGGAGTCAACAGACGTCACCAATGATGTGAATGGAGGCCCTTCCGGTATTGGCGTCGCTGCATCGGCGGGGAAAGCAGCATTCTGGGATTTCGTCGGCGCCCCAGGCTCTCCGAAAGTGATCGCTTTTGAAGGCGAATTTGCCATGACCGAAGGCCACGCGCAGGAATTGAAGACTCAGGCGCTGGCATTGCAAGTCGGCAAGCGATTGCGAATTCTCTTCTCGAACAACAACAGTGGCATCGACGATTCACTTTTGGGCGGCGTTATTCGCGACAAATATGAAGCCTACCGGCTCATAGATCAGTGGACTTCGTATGGCTGGAACGTGTTCACCATGGAAGATGGCAACGACTATGGTCAGGTCGTGGCCACGCTGAAAGCCATGGAGAACTGGGATCCGGCAGATCGACGTCCGATGATCGCCATTGGCAAGACCGTCAAAGGTTACTGGCCCACGGCGATCCAGGGCGAGATTCCGCAATTTGGCCCCCAGATAGTTGGATACCCAAGTCATCCATATGCATTCAAGATGAACTCGGAGTATTTTGTGGCCCTCGCAGAAAGTTTCGAGCGCAGCTACGGCGTCGAATTCAAAGGAATCCGAGATGGGGCCGTGGCGGATCCCAAAGAGCAGCTGATCCAGTTCAAAACAAATATCGATGTTGTGATGTCGGTGCTCGATCGCAACGGTTTGGGAGACTGGCTGGCGGATCGACTGGTAGAGATCGGCGATACCGTGAAGGACGATGTTCCTCTTCGCATCGATGTGCGCCACGATCCATTTCTCGATGAGCGCTTGCAGGTCGCAAATTTGCCGCGCGAACCCCAGAAGGTTTCGGTAACGAATCCAATTTCAGGAAAACAGAAAGAAGTAGGAATCACGCTGTTTCGCAAACCTGGAGAAGTTGCAGGGGCGAGGCGGGCAATTTCAGAAGTCATCAAGTGGATGAACTATGTGACCGATAATCGCTTCTTCACCATAGCTGCCGACCTGTCCGAGTCGATCAACGTCGAGCACGGCAGTTTGTGGGGCCATTACGATCCCGAGAGGAATCCGATAGGCACGCGCTTGAAGGCTGGCATTCAGGAAGCAGGCAACGCCTCTACCGCGATCGGACTGGTGAGCCAGAGTGCCTCAGTAGATCCCACTAAATTTGCGGGAGTGTGGGCGCTCAGCGGCACCTACGGCGCGTTCACTCCACTGATGTATACGCCCGCGCGCGTTTGGAGTCAGCAGAATCAGGACAGCAAGTTTCGCATGGGAGTACTTCACATTTTGGCTGCGCATTCCGGACCGGAAACGGCGGCGGATGCCCGCACTCACTTCGGCATTTTTGCTCCACAGGTATGGAAGCTCTTTCCGCGCGGTCAAACCATCAGCTTGAATTTCTGGGACTACAACGATGTTGCGCCGGGATATTTCGCCGCGGCGGAAATTGCTGCGCGCGATCCCAAGGTTGGCATCATCATTATTGAGGTAGCGCGGCCCGATTTTGCCGTGGTCGACCGCAGCCATTTTGCCGACACCGATCTGAACGCTGCCGCCAAGGGGCTTTACGTGATTCGCGATTTTGCTCCGGATCGGCCTCGTCATGGCTACGTAATTCTTCAGGGTGCCAGCGCGACCATGAACGTCGTAAAAGAGTTGCCGCACCTGGACGAGCGCGGCATCAACGTGAAGATCATTTCCGCTGTGAGCGAAGATCTGTTCGAGAGACAGCCCGAGAGCTACCGTCGATCGGTGCTGCCTCCGGAGGCCCTTTTTGATCTGATGGTGATCAGCACCGGTACGCGCCGCGTTTGGCCCATACGCGACGTCGGCCCGCTCACTGACAAATATTCTCTTACTGCCGACCAGGAGAATCACTGGTTGTCCGGCGGAAGAGAGTCGGATGTAATTGCGGAAGCCCATTTGGATCAGGCGTCAGTTCTCGCAGGCATTCAGCGCTTCGCGGATGATCGCGAGAAGCGCTTAGAGCTCCAGCGGGAATTACTGGGCAGTATTAAGTAGGGCTGCTTGAAAAAGACGTGGTGCGCCCAACGGGACGATCTTAGAACTTTCTTGAGCGAATTGGTGAACTCATACCAGGTCTAGTAGGTTTTCTCCCATAGCACGAGCAAATGTCCACGGCATTCAATCACATGCAGCCACCCGCCTGCTCGTAGATTGTGATCGAATCGAGCACGTCCGACCCGTTCTTTTGCCACCGATCGTGTGACCCGGCAGCGACGAATCGAAATGCAACATAAACAGTGCGTTCGCTACACCACCAGGGAGGTTTTTCGGATCCGATTTGTACCAAATCAGCGAAGGCTGCCGAGTCACCAATGCAACACACTTGGCCAAACGCTGTACCATTCTTCCGAAGAAAATTTTCCACGTACTCGCGGGTTAATCCAGGTTGCAGAATCCTAGAGTATGATTTGAGGGCTGACTGATAAGCGACGTCGCGCTCCTGTCGTGCGTGCTGCTCCCGTTGTGCCCGCTGTCTCCATTTGTGACGGACGACAACGCCAGCCAACAAAATCAGAATCAGCAACGCAAAGGAGATCAGCGTTTTTTTCACGGTGTTCGCACGACGTTTACTGAGCCTCGATCCTTGAGTGATTTTACCCCAAAGTTCTCAATTACTCATTCGGCTACCACGCCGAGCACCGGCCTTTAGTTCGAAACAAACTTGAAGGTATCAACGCAGGTCATTGAAAACTAAACGCTCAGAAAAGCGTTGCGCCCAAGGGGACGATCTTAGAACCTTTCTGTCGGAATTTGTGCCAGCAGTGTCACACGCCGAGATTCCCGGTCATGTGGGAACGCAAGCAACGGACTGACTACGCGTCCTGGTGACCAGAGAAAATCTTCGCCAGCGTCACACGACCGCGACCTTGACGTTGTCGATCGGGGGCAGCGAATCGAACAGGCAGTCCCATTGCTCACCGCCATCCCTCCCGATCCACAGCTGACCGGTCGTCGTGCCGAAGTAAAGTGCGGGTGACTTGAGCCGATCAATGTCCATTGCGTCGCGCAGTACGGTGAAGTAGCTTTGCTTCTTCGGCAGCCCACGCGCGATCCGGCTCCATGACTCGCCGCCATTTTCGCTGCGCCACACCGCTGGCGCGCCGTCGGGACAGGTGCGCGTCTCGCCCTTAAGCGGCATGACGTACACCGTATCGGCGTCATGCGGGTGGACCACGATAGGAAATCCGAAGTCTGACGGCAATCCCTTAGCGATCGACCGCCACGACTTGCCATAGTCGTCGCTGCGTAGTACGCCAATGTCCGGCCGCAGCCCGCCAGGGCCCGTCCAATCAGCCCATCCTCCGTGGTTCTGCATGTAGAGCCGGCCGGGCGCGTCGTCGTGCCGCACGATCTTGTGAACGCACTGACCGAACTCGGGATAAGGGTCTGGCGCGAAGCCGGCACCGACGCCTTTGTTGCACGCCTTGAATGTTTCGCCACCGTCCTCACTCAAATAGTGGCCGCCCGTGGAGATGCCCAAGTGCACACGATTCCCGTCGCGAATGATGGTGTGCATGCAGAGCCCGCCATTGCCAGGTTGCCACTTGCGCGCGTGCTCGTGGTTGCTAATCCCCTGCACCATTTCCCAGGAATCGCCACCGTCGCGGCTCCTGAACAAGGATGCCGGCTCCACGCCGCACCATAGGTCTTTCTTGTCACCACCGGCCTCAAGTGACCAGATGTTGGCAAGCGCGCGGCCGTCGTCTTTGGGGAATGCTGGCGCCGATTTCGTCTCACTGAAACTTTTCCCCATGTCCGTCGAACGCAACACTTTCATGCCGAAGAACGGATTGCAGCTCGAAGCATAAAGGCGTGGTGTTCCGCGCGTGTCGATCAGCGTCGCATATACGGGGACGCCTGGGCCGAACGGCCCGCGCAGAGCGAAGCTGCGTCTCGTCTTCCCCGCATCCGCGACAAACACACCCTTCTTGGTGCCAATGGTGAGAATGACTCGATCCGCCATCGTTAGCCTCCTGAAACCGCCGGCAGGATTGTGACCACGTCCCCCGGCGCCAAAGTGGTGTCGACCCCGTTGAGGTCGCGCACATTGTCCGAGTTCACATACACATTCAGGTGCCGGCGCAACGCACCCGTCTCGTCACAGACATTGCGATACAAATCCGACTGGCTGCGCTCAAGGTCCTCAAGTGCGGCGCGCACCGTGTGTGCCGATATCGAAAGTTCCGATGCGCCAGCGCAGTAGGTGCGAAGCGGACCGGGGACATAAATCGTGATGGTCGGCGCCGAGCCCATAGTCGGAACTTATCACTGACGGTTGAGACGATGCAACCAACGCGATTGCAGACTGGGATCGGGCTCTGCTAGCGGATGAGTGCTGAGTTACGGGCAAACCGGAAAAGTTCGAAGAGTGATGTGGGTGGCGCCGGAAGTGCTTCAAGAGAGGCGCTCAAACCGTGCTGCGGCCAGGGAGACTATTTTAGAACTTTTCTTGTGCGGATTTCGTAGCCAACTCGACACAGACTGAGTTTCGAGCAGGATTGAAACCATGACATAAGCGAAGGAATTCTAAATCTTCTAGTCAACGACTAGACAGGTTCCACTCGATTGATCAAATTCTTTTCCGGCGCCGCGGAGCTAATACGCAGACAATTCGCAGCGCCCCGCACCTAACCCTGATCTCCGGCGGTGTCACTTTGTCCATTTTCATGCCGAATCGGCGATGGAGGAGGTGGCGGAGGCGGAAGTGGTGGAGGCGGCGGAGACGGCAGGATCTGTTCGGCGATTTTGCTGAAGTCCAAGTCATCGCCGCGCCCGACATTGCCGTGTCCACTACCTGGGAGCTGTGAAGCCTGCTGCTGCGCGCGATTCGATGCCGTGAAGGCATCAAGCGCAAATTTGCGCGAGAGTTTGAGATCTTCTGTCCTCGCCGTTAGATTTCCGCATTCGATCTCCGCTTTTTGCTGATACAGGAGACTCATGAAGCTCTTCGCGTCGCCGAAGTCTTGCCGGTTTTCCATCGCCAGAGTCAGATTCTTCAGTCCGTCATTGACACGTGTTTGGTTCGTGCCTTTGAGGTCCATGCAAATTTTCTGATCCCGAGGGGTGTTGCGGAATGCGGCGTCGGTGTCCAGGCCGGCCTCGGATTTGCGCTTTGCCATGTCTTGGTAGGCGGCCATCCAATCCGTCACGCCCACGCCATAATAAGCGGCCGCATCATTTGGGTTTGCGGAGGTTGCCGTTGAGTAGAAATCACGAGCTTTGGAATATTCGTGCACATCAACATAAAGCGCGGCCAATGATTTCAGTGCGACGGCATTCTTCGAATCTTTTTCCACCAGGTCCTGAAACGCGTCAACGGCCTTTTTCCAGGAGATCATGTTCTCCTGCATCAAATCCCCCGGCACATATTGAAGAGTATAGGCGACTGCCAAGCCCATCCTTGCCTCAATCAAGTTGTCGTCCAGAGCAAGCGCCCGCTTGAAGTGGTCCTCGGCAGAGTCATACTGCTCTGCGCGAAAATCGCGCTTGGCCAATTCCATTTCGTGGCGGATGTTGAGTTCCCGCTCCTGGCGGTGCCGGGCGTTGGCGTCGCAGGCACCGCCCAGCAACACAATCGTCGCAATGACCGCAATCGCCGCCTTCGGGCGGAACGATCTATGCTTCATTTTCAGCGCTCACTTTGTGTGGAATCATGTTGGGTAGGGGAGCATCATTTCAGCCGCTTCTAAACAGCAAGAAGGCTATCGCCGTAATCCGTTGAATGTAAAGGTAAAAAAACATGGTGCGCCCGGAGAGATTCGAACTCCCGACCTTCTGGTTCGTAGCTAGAGCAGCACAAAATCTAAGTGCTTTCTCTGGTGTCGCTTACGAACTGGAAACCCACTTTCGACCTTCTCAATTGTCCGTAGATTGTCCGCAGCTCGAAACTCACAGTAACTAAGAATGGACGACTACGAAGCTCTAGTCTTCATCATAGTCGGCCAGGGATTCATTGACGGCAGGTTTCCACGTCATAAGAGGCCTGGGAACTTAACGGTGTAGCCGAAGCTGGCGTTCCGCGTAAAGAACAGTCCGAAGCGAGTCTCTACCTTTGCCCTGGTATTCAGCGAAAGTGAGCAATGTCCGTCCAGTTTTCGCTTTTGCACTACGAGATAGAACACTTTTGTTCCCAGAACGCCCTCCCCTTTCTCAGCCCCCAGTTCCCAAGCAGCGCTGTGCTCCTGCCAAAAACCGGTGACCCGAGGTTTCAGGTTATTAACTTCCACGGTTTTGATCCATCGACCCAAGGAAACCTTGGCCATGTCCTTAACCTCCAGGCTGGGATCCAAACCGAACTCAGTTTTTTCCTTCGTATTTGCTGTCACTTGTTCAGGAATAATGCGGTAGACGCGCGGTGGCTTCCTTCCTCCAGCGCCCTCCAATGTCACTTCGAGGACAGCAGAAACAATGCGAGTTTTTTCTCCAGGTCGGAATGAGACCGGTATCTCCACTAAGTGAAAGTCCCACGTCGGCAGTAACGCCCTCACCCGAGCATCCAAGAGGGGGTCTGATTCCAATATCGCCAAGCTCCAACAGTTAAGGTTCTCCGAAGGAAGAGCTATCTTAGGTGGCGGCACCTGGCCAATCTCAATCGCGACGGTCGACCCATCTTCTGGGCCGGCCTGTTTGAGTTTCTCTAATTCATCCCTCTGGTAATCAAGCGTCAACTCGACACTATGACCGCTGAGGGCAATGGGAGCAACAATCTTCTCTGTCATTTGTCACCAGTTTGGGTTGAGGCAAACCATGAGCCACAAACGTACCCCCGCCATGGGTTACAAAGGAAAAACACCGCCGTCTCCAACCAAGATAAATGGTGCCCAGTAATACGGATGAGGTTTATCTTGACGGATTCTCAAGGTGGCCGTCCGCAAAGCAGAAGCGGGGTCCTTTCCTTGTTTAACGTATGTGTAAAAGAGGCTCATGAGATTAAGCGTAGTTTTCGCATCCACCGACCACATGCACGAGACGATCGAGGAAGCGCCAGCATAGAGAAAAGCTCGCATTAGTCCATAGAGCTCATCCCCGCCAGAGTTCCGGTTGCGTGCTGTTAGACAAGCACTCAGGTTTACGAGCGAACCAGGAATCTGCCAATTCATCACGGCCGCGGCGGTAACAACCCCTTTGGCCAATACTAAACCCGACTGCATTGGCTCGTCTAGATTAAAGAAGCCGTGACTTGAGAGATGAAGAATACGGGTCTTCCGTGCCGTTTCAGCGACAGCCTGCGGAGTTGCGTCCTCTCCCACCGTGGCTTTTACGCCAAAAATGTCTGCTACTGCCGTGGCCTCTCCTTCGAACAAGGGCTTGAGTCTAGATTCTTGAACGTAACCAAATGCAGCCATGGGAATTAGTTGCCCAGGTGGCTTTCGCGACGGGGCTCGCATGGCTACGGCCAGACTAGGGGCGTAAGTAACGGGAAAGTGGGCAACAAGAGGCTCACCCTTCCAAAGTAGGGTGTGGAGAGGCAGTTCGTATAACAATCCAGAAGGTACGATGATAACTCTCTGTGCTCTTTCTAACAATTCACTCAAATCATCCGGCAACAATTGATTGCTCAGCTGAAGCCAAGAAACCGGAGGCGAAGAACGCCCGGGGGACGGCCCGCTCCCGATTTCTTGCAAATGACTTTGTAAGAATTCAATCAAGCGCTCTTGGCTAAGGGAAATCGTTAGCACAACTAGTCTTGCGTCGCCAGCTTGGGTCCCAGTTACGATGACCTTATCTGGAAGGTCGTAGAACTCCAACAAGACGGTCCCAGTTGGTTGGTCGCAAAGGAAGTGAATCATTTCAGCGTACGTCGGAGTCCGCCCACTTCGCAAGGCAGCATAGTCCGGAGCCAAGGTTTCTATACGGTCCTGCAAAGCTGAAATCTTACTTCGGGTGTGGTCCAATTCTTGAAGGATGGACGTCTTGTCTCCGTCGTCAGCTTGCGTCAGGTATCGCCCCAATGACCGAAGCCGTTCTCCCAGCAGCAACTCCTCGATGTGCCAGTCCTTTGGCAGTTGAGACGGCCAACTATATGCAAAACCCCTCTCCCCAAGAAGCTTAAGGAAGTGACGAGACTTGGCCCTCTCGATATGTTCCAGCATCGATTCAAAACGACCGGTCACTTGCGCCGCAAACACAGCACCCCAAGCAGCCTTTTCGTTCGCCGCCACAAGTTCTTGGGTACTCGCCTGACCAGCAGCTTCTCTCTGTAATGCCTCATAGGCCGTTATTGCACTGTTGTATCCACGGTATGCCATTTCCCATTGACCGAGCGCACTCGCGGCATTCCCCAATGCTATTCCAAGTTGGTGTTGACTTGGCCACAGCTGGACGCTCTCGTACGTCTCAAGCGCAAGAAGGTAGTGTTCAATGGCTCGTTCGGAATTGCTGCGTTCTTCTCCTTGAGAGCTAACAGCATAGGCCTTTGCTAGACCGAACTGAATTATCGCCCAGATCTCGGGAAAGGCTTCTCGAGTAAAAACCTCTTCAGCGCTTTTGTAACAGATAATTGCGCACTCAACATTCTTCGACCGGTCACCACGAAGCCGCTCAGCGTACGCATCACCAAGACCAGTTTGCATTACGGCCCAGTCGGACGGAAAAGTATCACGTATAAATACATCCAAGGCCCCGGAGAAGCATGAGATGGCGCATTCAATATTTTCCGAGCGGTTTCCGCTGGTGGGCAACATGTATAACCTACCAAGGAATTTCTGGAGCTCGGCCCAATTTTCAGGGAATGACTCCCTGGTGAATACTTCTTGTGCTGCTTGGTAGTTACGAAGGGCCTCCTGCGTGTTTGCACCTTCGTCACCCCACATGACACGTTCTGCGTATATGGTACCTAAGAGATGTCGCAGCTTTGCCCATTTCTCTGGATCTGTCTCACGCGTGTAGATGTTCAAGGCATATTTGCAAAAACTAATTGCTTGCTGTCTGTTTTCCATCGGATCACCGAGCAAACGATCCTTGTACGCAACCGCAAGGGCAACCTGAATTGCAGCCCAATCAGGAAACCCAGCTGAGAAAACATCCATAGCTGTTTGAAAGCATGAAATCGCTCGTTCAATAGTCTCCGGTCGATTCAAGCCGGTTCGTTGAAGATAGGACTTTCCTAAAGTGACTTGGGCCTTGGCCCACTGCAGTGGGGAGGCTTGCCGCGTGAGTGTCTTAATGACCGCTTCTGAGCAGGAAATCGCCTCCTGGATATTCTCTTGCTTCGTGCCTCTGATGCGATTATTGTATGCGTCCGCCAAACTGAGCTGAGTCGTTCCCCACTTCTCTGAACCAAAATCCGAGATCGACAGCGCAGCCTTGAAACAAGAAATGGCCTCCTCGAAGTTCTCCGCTGCGACGCCGCGAATGCGTCGTTTCAATGTATTGCCAAGGTTGTTTTGAATACCTGCCCACGCTTCCGGGTACGCCTCGCGCGTCAGCACTGCTAATGCAGCCCGGTACGCGGAGATCGCTTCTTCGACATTTTCCGCCCGATTTCCTAGCGGGTTTTGATCCAGACCGTTGCCAAGCTCAAATTGCAATAATGCCCACAAGGCCGCGTTGTCCTTACGCGACAACATCCCTAACGCCTTTCGACATAGCTCGATTCGCCTTTGTCCGTCGAGCTGCCCCGAGGATTGGAGTAGTTCGTTGAGTGTTTCCTGAAAGTCACAAGGAATTTTGTCGGGAATCATACTCAGTCGTCGAGGAGCTTCACGTCCTAACGCGCTTTTTCATTCTGTCATGTATCCACAAACTCAAAAGAATCAGAACGATACCAATTACAAGGACTCTGTAGATTATTGTTTGGTGTTCCCGCGCAGCCTGTGTTTTAACTTCAAAAGACTTAACTGTAAGAGTGTGAGGCGCAGCAAAACCATTTTCTTCTGGGAAGACAGGTTCGGCCTTTAGAATTGTGCTAACTTCATCCAAGTTCGGAAGTATCACTCGCAGGTCTTGGTAACCGAGTGTCGCACCGTCTTGAATTGTTATGGTCAAAGTTGCCACCAATCGGTAACCTTGAACAGTGTGTGAAAAGCTCCCTTCGTCGTAGCTGAATTCAGTTCTTGTAACTTGGAGGTTTACCTGCCGCAGGGTGAATCCTTTGGGAACTTCCCATTTCGCATCTTCCACAATGAGCGAAGCGTACTGCTCTGGAATCACAACGACGTTATTAATTTCTTCTGGTCGGTTGAAGTAAAAGTTGAACTTTTCCTTGATTTCCACCGTGTCCCCGGGTGCGACTACAATTTGGTCATGATATTCTGGTGTCGCGGAACAAGTCCCAAGTAACAAACTAGACGCCAAAATTGCCAAGACAATTTGCAATGGAGCTCCCGGGAGTCTCCACAATGATCGCATTAAAGCCTGCTCATTTAGTGCCACGGATGGAGTTTTGGTGAACCAACCCATACATATTTATCCTGAAAATGAGTTTTATCATGCAAGCGTCGGCGTACGCAACACGTCAATTTATTAAATAACTAAGATATTCTCTAGTTTTAAGAAAAAAGCCAGGCAAACTCTCGAATTGAGAGTAAGTTGAGAATCTCCGCATGCACCAAATTTGGCCAAGAATTACGAACCGAAAAAATGGTTCTGGAAGCCTAAGTGACACTCTTTCATAAAGCTGGAAGGGGCGGCTGGGAGCGGGTGGGGCCGACTGACATAAGGGGTGCCTTGAGTAAGAGTCGAACTACGTGACGTTTCTGAATCTACACAAGTTATTCATTTTAAGAACCGCTCAAATCGCTCAACGGAAGTTCGCAGAGGGTACGCAGAAACGGCTAGCGAGCGACCCACCAATGTAAGCTTGCTACGTATTTTCTTTACCGCCATAAATGCTTTTCAGCCAACTCTCAACTTCCGAAAACGAGACTTCACTCTCTTCTTTGCGCGTTTCGCAAGGTACCGCCTGCCTTTCCAACGTTAGTGCGCAACTGCGACATGATTGGCACACTGACGCCGAGCAATTCAGTAGGCACAGACTAACAACTTAGGTCAATAATTGATTTCATCGAACCCGGAACTCGGAGATTGGGCTCATAAATCGAAGGCCCCTTAGTTCGAATCCGATACGAATAGCGCATGCTTTTGACTTGTTAAGTAGTTCGATCAAGCAAGGACATTCGGTTTTCTGTCGAGAGGTTCAAACGGTTCAACAACGCCTCATATCACACGATACAGTCAGTTTCTTGCGAACACTACAATTCCATTCGCCGGAATCACAATTGAAGCTGACGACTGAAACCCGTGAAGCGGAGTACCGTCCGCAACAATTCGGCCACCATTGCCGGCAGTAAGTGGATTGACCCAATTGTCATAAACGTCGCTGTTGAATACTTCTCGCCAAGTTCCTCCCAGCGGAAAACCCAGTTGATACGACCACCATGTTTCTTCCCGAAGGCATACAACGACCACCACGTCCCCTCCGATTCCATCAACCCATCGGTGGAATGCGATCACACGATTGTCATTATGCACGTGAAAAACGTTAATTGGATCGGCACACAAGGCGGGATAATTGGCGCGCACTTGAATCAACTCTCGAACAAATCGCAAATGATCGCTCATCGCTCTATCCGACTTAAGGCCATCCCACCAGATAAGACAGTCTGCGAAATAATTCGGGCTGTCGCTCCAGTATTTATCTTCCATAAACTCTTGACCCATAAAGACCATCGGAATGCCCGGGGAAGTGAGAAGTAGTCCATTGGACACTCTACTTCTACTCCGCGCGTACCAAGAACGGGCATTCGACGGATCTGCTAAAGCAGCAACGCGAGGTTGCCTATCGGTTTGATTGTTGATACGGACTACGTCCTGATTCTCAAGATGCTGAACGGCCCTCCAAGCTCCCTTATACGGCGGATAGAGGTCAGCCGCTAACATGTCTAAATCTAACGAAGCATTTTTACCCGAGGCTGCTTGACTAATCGTTGCGCGTATCGTCTGACGAAGACGCGAAGCGACAACGGAATCAAATCCAGCACCACCATCGCGATGTGGTTTGAGTACCGAGTTCTGGTCTGCCCAGTATTCGGCGATGAGTATCGCTTGCGGTTTTTCGTATCTAAGCGTGTCGGTAAGGTTCTGCAGAAAATTCCAACCGCCAAACCTGTCGATGACGGTCACTTCATCGAAGCGAAATCCATCGACATGATATTCGTTAAAGAAAAAAGACGCGTTATTAATGATGAACTGACAAACTTCTTGTTCCCAATACGCAAAAACCAATCCTCCTGCCCATCCTTGGTCGGTGAAATACAGACTTCGATTGTTGTCTCCAGGCGATTGGCGATCTAGGAAAAAGATTCCTTCATCGCCGAAGTCGCCTCCCGCGTGGTTGTACACGACATCGAAGATTACGGCTATGCCGTAAATGTGGAATAGGTCCACCAATGCCATGAGCTGCTTCGTCTGACAATCTAGGTCGGATTGCTTGAACGGGGAAAGGCCGTGACGTGCAAGTAGCTCATTTGCCTTGTCGAAATAATGTTGAAAGTCAGAATTTCCTGGAGGAACACTATAGTCCATCTCGGGTGAGTACAAGTCAATTCCGTTGTAGCCCATCGAACGCGGCGTGGAGAATTCCTGGATGGGTAACAGCTGCACAGCGGTGATGCCTAATTCCACAAGGTATTCGAGTCGAAAAAGTAGGTCGAGAAATCGGCCGGGACGAACGGGACGCTGGTCCTTACCTTGCGCGTCGGATGACCAAAAAGCGCCGACATGAAGCTGATAAAGGACTAGTTCATTGAACGGTTTGCATTTGAAAGATGAATCGTGCCACGGAAACGTCTCGGGATGAGTCACGAAGCAGTTGCACTCGGGAAATGGCGGATCGAAAGTTAGCGATCGAGCAAATGGGTCCCGTTTGTATCCGGTTGTGCCCCTGCCTTCGACATAGAACTTATATTGGTCACCTTCCTTGACGCCGGGCACAACCGCGAACCAGTACCCATTGTCTGACATTGCCAACGGATGGTCTGACCAAGCATTAAAAGTTCCTCGAACACTTACTGTTTTCGCCGTCGGAGCCCACAGCCGAAAAGTAGCACCCCAATCGGTGAGGTTTGCGCCCATCCGGGCATTATTGGCATCAACTCCCATTTTCAGTCGTAACCTCCGAACATTAGGAGAGCGATGTCTTCATCCGTCGCGTTCATTAGGCCGTGAAGGTTGCCTCCTTTCAGCATTGCAAAATGACCTGGTCTCAGAGTTCGTACCTCGAAACAACGCTCTCGCTGTGGCATCTTGCACCAATCACCTACCACCATAAAGCCGCGACCCTCCATCATGAAAAACACTTCTTGGTTGTCTCGATGACGATGCAAGCCGATACCGCACTCCGGCTGGAGAATATGCAAATCCATGTAATTAACGGACATGAAAGGCTCTGCGGAAGTCGTTGGGTTCTTCGCACCAAACGCGTTAAAATTCCAGGGAAACAGTTCGCGACCAAGTTCTCCGCTGTTTTCGAACTGTCCATAGTTTGACAACAAGTTGCGATATTCAAGAAATCCTAAGCCACCGTGTGGACTCCGGCTAATCCCCGTCTTCAAGAAATTATCCCAACCGCGGAGAATCATATTGAATTCGTAGTGGTAATTCTGTCCGTAGTTTGAATCCCAAGCGTCACCAGCACTATTCGACCACGCGCACTCCAAATGTAAGGGAAGGATTGGATGCATCGCGGAATCGATGTCGACACCGCGAAGATCGCGGTCATTTAGGCCGTCTCGTGCGAACGCAGACGGATTACCACCAATAAGATCACTGTGAACTTGAATTTCTCCGCGGTCGAATGCATCTCGGGAGGTTCCTCCGAGGACACCACGCAAATCCGTTCCCGAATAACCCCACAGTTCGATGGAATATCGATGAGAATTCTCATTGTAGGGAACGGTCAGCGGTGTTTGGACCGCTCTGCTACCAACCTTGAGCCAGAGTTTTATACTTTGGCCCAGTGTGCCCCTGTTTGACTGCCACAGCGGAGAGTCCGGCCCTCCTTGATAAGATATTCGCAGGAATGGGCCGGTCCAGTCTCCCGTTGTTACCCATCCGCGTGACAATGCAGTGGCAGATGTCTGAAATGTCTTGATGTTTTGTTTTTGAAAGTCCGTCTTGTTATCTTGCTGTGTCGGGTCCGTGACCATCCAGTCTTGGCCTTGCGGTCCGTAGAGTTCCAGGTGACGAAACGGAAACAAATACTGCAGGCTGTCCCGTAGATACCATTCGCGATCGCACGCAAATTCTGTCTGTTCGATTAGGCGCATTACACCCAGCAGCGAATTCCCTTTGTTATAATTTGTCGCGGTGCCTGGCTCAACTGTGAAGACACTGTCCGTGTGTAGAATTTCCATTCAAATACTCCATTCACGAAGTGTGATATAGGAAAGCTACGAACCGCAAAGGTTTATCAGGACTCAGATTTCGAATCCCGTGAATGCCTCCGCTCTTCGTATAAATTACGCTCCCTGGTTTTACGGGTAGTTCGCGACACAGCGTCGTCCCCAAACCATAGATAGCCCGGTTTACGGGTGGGTACTTCGCGTTGTCCGGATCGTCTCCGTCCCCCATGTAGGCGATCCCTTCACCCTCAACAATGCAATAGAGTTCTTCCGTACCAATATGACGGTGCGTGCCCTCGATCGCTCCCGGTGGAATGGTGACTTTGTGAAAAAATACGACCGAGCTTGCAAATTCGCGCTGCAATACCCATCGCATTTCGATAATGTTGTTGTCGCTTGCTTCAGAATTCTTGGGATCCATCATCCCGTTCTTATACCGAACCGGGTCAAGATTATCGATGCATTCGAAAAAGTGGCCTCGCTGAAAATCGATGAGATAGGAATTGTCGAGGATCGTGTTCTTTGCGTTATCGCTGGGGATTTGGCTCACCGGAACCTGATGATTTCTTGTGTAGTTGTTATCCCACTCAGGTTCTTTAATAATGTATCCAAATGGCAAGTTGACGTCATTTTCTCGGAAGGATAATTCGAGACGACGGAGCCCCCCGAGATCTCGGATTATGTCCTTGAATGCAAAAACACTTGTAATTGATCCCATTCTCCCCATCTGGTCTAACACTTTAAAGTCGTGATATTTGCGCGGAGGTGCGCTGACACTCTCCCAAATTTCTGTTTGGTAGGCGTTAATCCATTTGTCAAAATGGAGGTACAAAGTTGCTTCCGGTCCCTGCTCAGGTTGATCGTTAGGGATCCGCGGGTCCAGAAGTCGAATTCTCATCAGCACCTGTTCCCGCAAGAATCGATCTTTTTCTCTTGCCACTTCGGTTAAGCGCGCAGCGCGATACTCGATTCGCAATACATTGCTCAGGAAAACTCCATCCAAATACACCTCGGCTTTAAGAACGGTGATGTCAAACGCATTTCGAACCTCGAAAACGTTGTAACGATACCTCGCACTCCGCGTGGCATTAAAATAGGCAGCATGATAGATGCGGTCTGGATAGAAGACTACCTTGAAGATGTCAACCTGAGGATCTGTATACTTCTGGTTGAATTGCGCGCCGGCAGGATCCGGAAACATTTCCGACAACCGAGAATCCATTGACTCCTCCTCAGGCAACTAGATACTAAATCAATCCACTTTGCAGGAGTTCATCACCAATCCTGAATGCGTTGGCCTGAATCGTCAGCGTTGGATTGCCGCTTCCCGATGTAGGCATGAATGATCCGTCGGTGACATACAGATTATCGAAATGCCACGCCCTACAGTTGACGTCTAAGACGGAGTCCTTTTCGTCTGATCCAAATCTGGCGCCACCCAGAATGTGATTCGCGATTCTCGCCAATGAGTTTTCGCTCATGTACACTCCGCCGTACCCTTCCACGTCGTAGTTTCCTTTATCGGGGTCTCCACCCCAAGCCAATATGTCGCGACATTTTTTCGCCAAAATGTCCATCAGATATCGATCGTGTGCGTGCCACTCCTTAATAATGAACGCGACGTTTCGTCCCCATTTGTCGCGCACGTCAGGATGAAGTTCGATGCGATTTGTTTTCTGTGGAATCTGGTTCGCCATGAAACTCACCGACAGACGCCGGTTGAACTGGCCGTTGAGGAAATCCGTTAGGCGATTGCCGATCACGGACGGCTCATTGTTGAAACCGTGCCAAAGCGTATCGAGATCCGTGGATCCGTGAGTTCGTGCGAGAGATATTGGCAACGCTTGATCAGATGTGTTGTTGTAGATGGTAGCGCCTGCCCAGAGGCCACTCTCGCGTATGAAAGATTCCGTGCCGCAGAAGTCCGTGGCCCAATCACTGTCTACAGTCACAGACTTGTCGTAGCGACCGGGCATCACTGCCGAAGCGCCTCCAAAGCAATGGGTCAAAAAATACTTTCCGAGTAAATCGTTCTGATTTATTCGATCGTCAAACTCTCCATTTTGGCTCGCCGAAATCTTTAGTAGCCGCACCGATTCGATCGCGGAGCATGCCACAACTACTACCTTCCCGGACACAACTCGTTGTACTCCACTCGCGTCTCTGTAGTGAACGCGCGTTACTTTCCCTTTTTCACATTCCAGATAAGTGACATTGCAATTGGGGCGCAGCACAAACGAGAGGCTCTTGTCCCGATACAAAACCCTCAGAAGAGAGACCCAAGTCGTAGACTTGTAGTCTAGAGCGTCTCCATACCGATTAACGTAGGCGGTTTTCGGTCCACCCTCCCAATTTGGGTCCCGCAAGCGGCCGACTTTTCGTCCACTGGGAGAATGATCCTCGGTAATTACTGCTTGGGGCGTTCGGTACATAGGCATTTTCAAGGATTCCATGCCTTTGCGCGCAAACTCACTGATCGGATTGGGAGGCAACGGATCCTGATAGTTCTCTTCACTGGCGATCTTTATCTGATTTCCGCGTGAGCCGTTGATACCGATTAATTTTTCCGCCTTGCAGTAATACTTCTCGAATTTCTTGTAAGAGATTGGCCAGTCTCGCAATTCGCGCTTTACGTCGTCGTCGAAGTCGGTTTGGAGATCCTTGCGCCCTTCGTTGAACGTCCTAAGTTGAAAATCGAGTGGACTATATCGAAGTGAGACACCTCCGTAATGCTGAGTTCCACCACCAACGCACTGACACGTGTAGCCCTCAATTGTCGCGTAGTCCTTGCCGTCGCTGTTGCGATATACGTGAGGTTCGTCGTTTAAGTCAGGTTCAATATGACTTGTGTAGAAAGATGCTCCCGTATTCGCCAACCCGGGAATCGTCAGTTTTTTTTCCGGACCGTCTGAAATGAGTTCGTCTCTCTTGTAATCGCTTAAACCCATTGGATCGTCCGCCTGCGGACGAAAGAAAGGGCCCTTATCAATTACCAAGACGGACTTTCCTTTGCGCGCAAGAGTATGTGCGATCGGGGCACCACCTGCACCGCTGCCAATAATCACGACGTCGAATAGCTGTTGGAGATCATCCATTTGTGCCCTCGTATCTTTTCCGTACGATCCAATCCGCAATCAGTTGCGGCGTCAGCCCCTATATTCTTTATTGCGACCCAACGGCCACTCAAGCGCACGGCCCCAGTCGAAATAGGTTGAACCCGAAGCTGCATCGGGCAGGGCTCCGGTAATCGGATCTAGCAAGTTGGCCGCCAAGTAGGCCCAGCCGGCTCCGCCTGAATTACCCCCATGCTTTGGGTGCGAAAAAGCGCCAGTGTAGGCATGCCGTCTCAATAGACCGAGAAAAAACTGAGGTTTTGCGTAGCGCACGTAGTCCCAACCTTGGAGACTATGGCCATCATCCGCGACGAGGTCCGCAAACAAATCGTCATACATAGACACCGGCATGCGACTGGGCTCTTCAAAGGGATTTCGCAATCGAATGACCGCGTCGATTAGTTCGAGACAAATCTTATAGTCGACCAGCCGATGGCTTTCCTGTCTCGCAACAATTTTGTCTATGAAATTGACTGCACCGACAGGCTGGTCCAACCGATATGCGCGCGCATATTGTGTGTCTTTAGTTTGGCGGTCAACTCCGTTGTAATAGGCATCAAGGAAGCGCTGCCCCTCGGTCGTTCGGAACGGTAAAACTCGATCCGTTAAGCGTTCCAGTAGAAGAATCTCCCACCGTTCGAAAGACAAGTTCTCAGTACAGTATTCGGTAAAAAACCGCGACCATCGCGACCCGTCTTCCATCGTTGTGTGTTGCGGGTTCACGGGATCCAACATAGCCCGACTTCCCGCCAGAAATTTATAGCGGTGCGATTCTCCCTTCGGTACGACGACACTAACCGCCCAATATGCCGTATCTTCGACTTGTTGAAGAGGGATCGGATCGTATAAATCAGAAAATGTGCCAATAACTGAAAGTTCGTTGCCTAGACCACCATCGCGATTTACATAAACAAATGTGACGATGTTAGATGCATAACTAGATTCATAGTCTTGGCCATCGTAATAGCTGTCAATGATTGGGAATCTCCATGCCTCAGAGATCCGGCACCTAGGATCATCATCACCGTACTGTCCGTAGTTGTGCCTCGAGTCGGCATTATCCCGTGCGAGATATTTCGTACAATGATTCAGGATATATGTGGGGTCTTTTACAACTACTGTAACACTCATAGTCGCTCACCAAATCGAGGTTGACGTCTGCTGCAATCCTTTCAAGGCGCCGCATCTAAGCATGGGAGCGCTTATAAGTCAATTTAAATTGATGTTAATAAAATTGGGGGAAGATAGCATAACTCCATATGGGAGAGACTCTAGCTGGCAACATTAATGGTTGAATTCAAATCTGATTCACAAAAGCCAGCTACTTCCGCCGCTTGTTAATGAGCACCACAATTGAATGCGGATTCACAATATAAGTAGAACTGGACAAAAAGTTTGGCTCGAGTTCATCCACAAAATCTTGTCCTGTCGGTAAGGAGGTATCAACAATCCGTTCCCAATCCCCAGGCTCTTGGATGCGGAATTCCAAGTCTTGCCGAGAGCAATTAATCATCACATAAATATCGTCATCCCTTACGGAGCGACCATCCAAGAAGTAGGCGAAGCTTTGTGACTCAGTCGATGTGTCTACTGACGCACAAACGCCATGCCAATGAACGTCGCCATTCCAACCGGTATCACGTCCGATTAAAGGATGGTTCTTGCGGAAGGCGATCATCAATTTAAAGAATCGAAAAACGTCAGGATTCTGATGTTTTCGAGTCCAATCGATCCATGTAGATGAATTGTCTTGATTCCAAGGATTAGAGTTGCCCCCTTGAGAATGCATGAACTCATCGCCGGCACAGAACATTGGCGTCCCATTTGAAAGCATAAGCAGACAGCAGAAATTCTTAACTTGTTGCTTTCTTAGATCGATCACCGCTTGCGGTGTGCCGTAATCGCCCTCGTGCCCGCAGTTCCAACTCCGTTGGATGTCGTCCGTGTAGCTTACGAGGTCGTACAAGCACATTCCGTCGTGGCAATCTATGTAGTTAACGCTCTGGGAACGACGAAATGCGGTTTCCAACGTGTCCGGAAAGAAATCAGTACTGCCATACAATCGAGTCATAACAGATCGCACTAGACCCAAATCACCCTTAACAAACTTACGGATGTCGTCGCGAAAATGATCATTCCACTGTCTCCATGTTTTCCCGGGAAAAGTCTGACCCATGAGATATCCATCTCCGTAAGTTCCTTGCCACGGCTCCGCAATCAATCGAATATCCTGTAGGGTCGGTTCGCTGCTCATTTCCGACACCAACGGAGGATCCTCCAGATCGAGCGAACCAGTTTCCGTTCTCGCGAATATTGATGCTAGATCAAAGCGGAATCCGTCGACACCCATTTCGACAGCCCAATATCGCAAGCTATCCATTACTAATCTACGGACGACAGCATGAGCGGTCCGCAAATCGTTGCCACAACCACTGAAATCCACGAACTGATCATATTCCGGTGAGGCCAATACATAATAAGTTTGATTGTCAATACCTCTAAAACTATAAGTTGGTCCCAAATTCCCGGCTTCCGTGGTGTGATTGTATACAACGTCCAAAAAAACCTCGATCCCCACGGAGTGGAGCACATCAACCATTCTGCGAAATTCTCGAACGGCAGCATGGGCTTCCTTTGCAACGCTATAACCAAGATGTGCCCCAAAAAACGACAGCGTCATGTAGCCCCAGTAATTTCCTTCCGCCGGGTCGAACTGATGCACGGGCAATAACTCCACCGCCGTTACACCTAACTCTTTGAGGTGAGGAACCATTTCAATTACGCCGGCGAATGTTCCGCGACGATTCGCTTCAACTACCGAATTCGAACTCATCGTGAAGCCTCGGACGTGCATTTCGTAGATGACCAGGTCGTGTCTGTGCCTTAGAGACTCTGATCGGCCGGAACGCCGCATTGAAACACGAGAAGGAAGAACACCAAGGGGTGCCTGACCCGCATTGGAGCCCGGACCGCATGCTGCGGTCCGATCGTGGTTCGGTGGAAAAAACACCCCACGGGCATAAGGGTCAAGCAATATCTTGTTCGAGTCGAATCGCTGTCCCGGCCCGACCGGGCCATCGACTGCATACGCGTAGTACTTTGCGTCGCCTATGTCTGCAGCTCTGACTCGCGCGTGCCAGCAGCGACTTGTCTTATGTTTCGGAAACTCCAGCGGAATGCTCACCACTGGGTTTACAAAATCATGGTCACTGTAGAGCATCAAAATTACTCGCTCAGCATTCTTCGAGTAGAGCGCAAAATTGTAGGATCGTTCCGATTGGATCCACGTCGCACCCAACGGCCAAGGCGCCCCTTCATCTATCTTCCAAACATCCCGACTTGGTTTCTCGACCACTTTGAAGATCGCTCCCCAGAATATTCCGCATGCAGTTAGTACTTGGGTCTTCTCACCGGATTGGCTGCACCAAGTTTCTTATTTCTTGACCCGCACAGCATGCAAAAATTCCAACGAATCGCCTTTGTCCGCAATCAAACAATCCTTTGCGTATCGATGGCGTTCGATCGAATGGAGGCTGTTGCGCGATCCTTATTAATCTCTACGCCTAATATTGTCAAATTCTATTTCAGTTATTAAACATTAGATTTCAAGATCAATAAACGAATGGCGTTTGCCGAAACGCCGGAATAAAAAAGGTCACGTTCTGAGGCAGTCAGGGGATCGTAACGAAGCTTAATTGCGACTGCGCATTCACTCGTGTTCTGACAACCCTGCAAATCCGGTACCGCCCAGACACGTCTGAGCGGGCAATCGGAATCCGCAGGATATGCACCAGTGAAATTTCCGCAGGGTTGTCTCCGAATCCGTGAACAGATCTACCTGGTTGTGTGCTTTACATGTCGAATCGGCGATCAGCCGCGTGTAAACAAGTCAGCTTGAGAGGGAAATATAGAGTGGTGCGCCCGGAGAGATTCGAACTCCCGCCCTTCTGGTTCGTAGCTAGAGCAGCACAAAATCTAAGTGCTTTCTCTGGTGTCGCTTACGAACTGGACATCCACTTTAGGCCTTCTCAATTGTCCGTAGATTGTCCGTAACTAGCGTGGAAATCTGAAGCTTTTTTGCACGAACGAATGTCATGCCACGATCAACCTCGATTGAGCTATTAAAGAGCATGCGAAGTGACAAGAACGAGAGCACCGCACAAGGTCATCGCGTCGCCGAGCTGTTGGCGTTAATGTGATTGCTTTTCCTGTAAAAATCAGTATCCTGTCCCCCGTCCCCTTAAATGTTTGTAGTGTGTACACGTGTGACGAGTTGCATGGGCGAGATGGCTGATCCATTCAAGCTGTTCGGCAGACTGATTCTCGCTGGTTTCAAGATCGGCGGATATGTTCTTACAGCGATTGTTGAAACTGCTTGGTACATTGCCCATGGCAGACGAGATTTGTTGGGACAAGTAATCGGTGATTTGGGGCGCGGGGTGACAAACGCCCTCGCCAAAGCGTTTGGCGGTTGAAGCAACCATTATTGAAATCGTGCTGTAGTCCGAGTACTACATGATGAATTCTAAATAGGAGGCAAGATATGCCGCTTAATCCGGAATTTGCTACAAATCCCGACCCTCGTTGTCCTTGCGTGCTTTTGCTGGATACATCCAGTTCAATGAGTGGCCAACCAATAAATGCGCTCAACGATGGCCTTCGTGCGTTTCAGGACGATATTCAAGAAGACCCACTTTCAAAGCGGCGAGTGGAGATCGCTATAGTAACTTTCGGTGGATCAGTTCAGAAAATTCAAGACTTTGTTTCCGCCGGGAGTTTTGTTGCGCCGATCCTGAACGCCGGTGGCGGTACGCCGATGGGGGAGGCCATCGCACTCGGCCATCAGCTTGTGAAGAACCGCAAGGCTGAGTACAAATCGAACGGTGTGCTTTATTACCAACCGTGGATTTTCTTGATCACTGATGGTGAGCCGACGGATGAATGGCAGAGTGCCGCCCAAGCGGTTCGCCCGGAGATTGACGCCAAGGGGCTCGCCTTCTTTGCGGTTGGAGTCGAGGGCGCTAATATGCAAACTCTTTCGGCCATTACTGATCGTGTAATTAAGCTAGATGGTTTGAAGTTTAGGGATTTGTTCATTTGGTTGTCCCAGAGCCAGAAGCGAGTCTCCGGAAACAAGCCCGGTCAGCAAGCCTCACTTCCGCAAGTTAATTTCGGATCGCCGGTCTGATCTCATCATGGCCAACAATTCATTAGGGGAATGGCGTTGTCTTTCGGCGTCGACAATTGGTACAAGTCACGTTTCCCAGAAACTCCCTTGTCAAGATGCCCATGGAATTATTCTCACCTCCAGTGGCAGCTTGATAGTGGCTGTTGCGGATGGCGCCGGATCAGCAAAACGAGCAGAAGAAGGATCTCGCTGCGTGGTACAGTGCACCACTAAATATCTTGAAGAACAACTACTGGAGTCCCATCCCCAAAATGCTGCCGAATGCGAAGAACTAATTCTGACAGCTTTTGCGCGCGCTAGGTCCGAGTTAGAAACAATCGCGCCAGGCGAAAGCATTAACGACGTTGCTACAACTTTGCTGGTAGCGGTGATTACTGACGAGTGGCTTTCAACCGTCCAAATCGGAGATGGAGCTGTCGTTTGTCGGAACCTTAACGGCGAGCTTCGAGTTCTCTCTCAGCTTGGAGACAACGAATATCTAAACGAAACTACGTTTCTCACTTCCTCAGATTATTTGAGTCATCTTTATCGCGTGACGGTGCCGGCGAGCGACATTAATGGATTGGCGATGTTTACCGATGGCATCGAGCTACTAGCAATTTCTTACGCTGATAACAGTGCTCACGGGCCATTTTTCCAAACGATGTTCGAATTTGCCGGGAATTCGCTTTCCGAGAACAGTGAATTGGCCGAATTCCTTGATTCCGCGCGTGTCTGCGAACGCACGGATGACGACAAGACGTTAGTGCTCGCGGTCCGCCATGAGGCTCGCTGAACAAAACGGCAGTGCGATTCATCTCGACCGCAGGCTTGGCGGCGGCGGAGAGGGTGATATATTTGCAGTCGCTGGTAATCCCAGCATCGTCGCTAAGATTTATTTTGTTCAGAAGTCTGACCGAGTAGAGAAGCTTTTGGCGATGGTCAGCAATCCTCCGGTTGATCCTACTAGCGGGTTGGGACACGTTTCGATCTGTTGGCCCAAGATGTTGCTGTTTTCCTCTTCGCGTGAATGTGTGGGATTTGGGATGCATCGGGTCGACGTTTCCAAAAATGTTCCCGTCCTGGAACTGTACAATCCCGCTGCGCGCCGACAAGTAGCGCCCGAATTCACTTGGGGCTATTTACTTGGAACGGCTGCAAACATCTCCAGCGTAGTCGAGGCGATCCATGCATGCAATTGCGTAGTGGGCGACTTGAATGAGAGCAACTTCTTAGTCTCCAACCGGGCGCTAGTGACCCTCGTTGATTGCGATTCGATTCAAGTCCCCAACGCCCAAACAGGACGGTATTTTCGTTGCGGCGTCGGCAAGGCTGATTTTACGCCTCCAGAGTTACAGGGAAGTGACTTCAGTCGAATAGATCGCTCTAGAATCCACGATAATTTCGCCCTCGGGGTAATGATCTGGATGCTACTCATGGAGGGCATTCATCCTTACGCTGGAGTTTGGAACGGAAGGAACGATCCGCCGCCACTGGAAGACCGGATACGAGCCGGAGATTTTTCTTGCTCAAACTCGTCAAAGGTGTCGCCGATGCCCGCGGCGTTGCCGTTCGATTTTTTGCCCGCAGCTTTGAGATCATTATTCGCGCGCTGCTTTGTTGACGGTCACAGTGATCCAGCGGCAAGGCCTTCGCCTCGTGAATGGACAGCGGCACTGACCTCACTCAGCGGCCATCTCCGAACGTGCTCCAGAAACAGCAGACACGTTCATCCGAACCACTTGGCGAAATGTCCGTGGTGTGACCGAACAATTTTGTTGAGTGGATTTGACCCGTTCCCCTCAGTTTCCCAGCAACGGCCACTAAAGACGACATCCTTCGTTGCGACTCGGCTTGCGACTAATACTGTCGCCCGTACGCAGAGTCCGCAGTTTCCGGCACCTCCACAGGCTCTGCCGTATGTGAATCCAAAACCCAAAGCTGGACATCCGGTCGCAATTGCAATCGGCGTGCTGTTCTTCGTCTTTTTCGTTCTCCCTCCGCTGATCAGATTGTTTATTCCAGTCCCGACAGTTCCGCTTGGGTTCGGATTAGTCTCGACTTGTGGCGAAGTGCGCGGCTGGCACAACATCACAACGAAGAATGAATTCAAGGCAGGTGAGTCTGTTTGCGGATATGCCGAAGCAACGAACATCGGCAAGAATAATCGGATCGACGCGAGCTACACGTTTACGCTCGTGGGGCCAGACCACGTTACTTACGCGACTCAGACCGTCCCGTGCGTGCTCAACGGCACTTCAGCGACTGCGTGCGGAGGAAACACGCGAGATCTCAAGTTGCCTGCCAATGCCCCCGGCGGGACGTACACGATGCAAGTCAGTGTCAGAGATAATCTGACAGGTCAAACCGGAAACTCGTCGGCCAACTTCCATGTTCTTGCTGATATCCAGAAACCTGCTGAACTGACCATTGCGGGTATTTGGCAGGGAACTTTCTCCACTTCAGGTAATGATACAAATTTCAATCTAACCATTCAGCAGTCGGAGATCAATTTAACAGGTGAGGCGAGCGAGAAAGACTTGTCGGGTCAGGACGTTGTGTCGGACATAAGTGGTGTTGTTCAAGGAACGAGTATCAAGTTTGATAAAAAGTATCGATCGAACGGCACCAAGATCTCTTACACCGGAACACTTCAGCCGGATGGATTGACGATAACGGGGCAGTGGACGAACGACGTCCGAACCGGTGAGTGGAGAATTTCCCGGATATCACAAACCACTCAACTTCTTGATCCAACGACAGTTCAAGGGGCAGCGTCGTCGAATCCAGGGCAATCATTCGCGATACCGGGACCAATCGTTGACGCATCAAGCGCTCAAGGCATTAACGCTTTGTTGAGTCAATGGACCGATTCGTTGCGTCGTCGCGACCTTGAGGCGCAAATCAACTGCTATGCCCCACAGCTCGAACACTATTTCAAAAAAAACGATGTAAGCCGTGAGGCGGTTCGCGCAGACAAGGCGCTCGCGTTGTCTCGCTTCTCGGCACTAAAGGTCAATCTGACTGACGTTAAGATAGTGCAACTGACGCCTGATCGTGCGACGGTCGAGTTCAACAAGAGTTGGGATTTCGAGCGCGATTCTGGAAAGGCATTTGTTGGACAGGGTCAGGAGCAGCTCGCAGTGACCAAGGGGCCGGTCGGTTGGGTAATTGTGTCTGAACTGGAATCGCAAGCCACGCTAGAAAATGCCGGGGAAGTCAGCGGGCAGATGCAATCGACTCCGCAGATTCAACCGGGCGTCGGAAGGGTTGGAATCCAATCCGTTCCGGCAGCTACCATCTTCGTGGATGGCTCGCAACGTGGAACGACTGACGGCCAAGGTTATCTTCAAATCTATGATCTGCCGAGTGGGCCTCACAAGTTTCTGGTAAAGAAGACCGGATACCAGGATCTCAGTTCAGACGTCACGGTTCCCGCGGGCCAAACCGCAGCATTTGACGCGCATCTTCAGATGGCGCTCGGAAAGCTGACTATCCAGACGCTTCCAGACGCTGAGATCTTGATCGACGGCTTGAATCGGGGTGTAGCAGACGGGCAGGGAAAATTCGCTGCTACAGATTTGGCAGTCGGCACGCACGCTATTGCTGTGCGAAGGACGGGTTACGCGATAGGCCAATATTCGGTTGATTTGGGGCCTGGTGAAAACAAAGAGCTCCGGGCCACGCCGGACCTGATTGTTGGATTTCTCACGCTTCGATCGAATCGACCACGAACCGCCTTTCAAGTCTCAGAGTCAATGAAGTTTAGCGATTCGATCACTGACAATCCGTTTCCTCCGGGTACTTACAATATTTCGGCTTCACTCGCAGGTATGAAAACCGAGACTAGAACTGTGGTCGTCACAGTGGGACAGCATACTTTGGCTGATTTTGCTCTGGTACCTGATCCCGACTATCTGCGGATTCGAATTGTCACAGCCAAAAATCTCCTTGCACGAGGCGACGTTCAGGCTGCGATTCAAGGAGCCAACGAGATACTGGCAGAATCGCCAGCGAACGGGGAGGCGCTCGGGATTATTGCGAGTGCATATTTTCGCTCGCGGGACTACGCGCATTTTGAAACTGCGGCAATCGATGCTCTTCATCGGGGAGGATCGGTTTCGATAAACTTGATGCATGAGCATACCGGTATGTCCGGCGATTCCGTCCACCCGGCTACCATTACACTCACATCCACGACAATCGAATATGATCCAGGTAGTTCTCCCTGTAAGTATCCACATTTTACGGCCCTTTTGGCGGGCGTCGGAACGGTTGAAGTCACCGACAAGAGTGTGGAAGGAAAGGTTATCGGGATTGTCGTGCGACATCTCGCGCAAGGGACGGTCCTTCTGCATTTGGAAATGTCAGAAAACAAATCGAACGAAACAGCGAAGATGTATTTCGGTACGCCGGATTCATACACCGTCAAGAATAGCAATGGCGTGAACTACTTGGCATCTCACTCCAACTCATCCCAGGTTCTCGGTCCCGTGGCGAATGTTATTCGCCGAGCATTAGCTGATGCGAAAAGGCGATAGTCTCGACTCCGGAGGATTCTGGCACTAAGAAGTCGACTTTGTTTACGGACGATTGAAAGGAAAGGTTTATCATGTCTAAAAGAAATTGCGATCGGTGCGGCAAGGAGCGGGGCCTGAGCGGAGGCAAGACCTGTCAAAAAGGCCATTTTCTTTGCAAAGACTGCGTCTATAAAGGGGTTATTTTTATTTCTGAAAAAGCCTACTGTCCGATCGACAAGTCCCCGTTACGCTAGCCAGGTCGTATTTCACTTCTGATGCAACTGATCCATTGGGACTGAACTGGGATTGGCCTTCAGATTCCTCGGCCCATTCCCACCGCGCGGCAGCGCATGCTAGTATGCATCATGCACCATGTCATTAAACACACGGTCAAGCATACGTTCGTTCAAGCTGTCAATGTGTTCACAAGCGTTCAAACATTTTTCCAGGTTACCCACGTCAATAAGCCTTTCATCGCTGCAGCGAAAGCAGTTCATCGAGTTGCGATCCACCCAGTAACGCGGACGGTCGCTAGGTCTGGCTGGTCGATCGGCAAAACCGCCGGTGGGGCGGTTTACAAAGTCGCGACACATCCAACCACCGCTAAAATCACTAATAGGGTTTGGCTCCATGGTTCGAGAGCGGCGAAACACACAGGCCGTTTCATGGCCAAAGTAGCTGCAAAGGGATTTAGGCTGCGCCCGTGAACCGCGAGTCACGCTGTTCGCTTTCTCCCCAATGAATTTCTTGTCAGTAATGGCTGGCTTAGCTGGCCATCTCCAAATAGCGGCAAAGCGCATTTGCGAGAGTGACCTGACGCGGAGTCTTGCATTGGACTTGGAACAATGATGGGCTCGCGACAATCACCGCAACGCATCGCGCTCGTGAGATTGCTACGTTCAGCCGGTTCAAGCTGTAGAGAAACTCCATTCCCCTTGGAGCGTCTTCGGGTGTCGATGTTGTCATCGAGTAGAAGACAACGGGAGCCTCTTGGCCTTGAAATTTATCGACTGTCCCAACACGGACGCCAGTCGCGAGTCTTCGAGATAGAGCTGACACCTGAGCATTATAAGGAGCGACAACGAGAATATCCGATAAGTTCAGTGGGAGCGTTTCCCCGGTCTTCGTTGTCCAAGTTGCTTCAGTTTGCATCAATCTGTCTATCATTTCCCCGATCAACTCAACTTCTTCTAGTGACTCGTTTTGATTTCCAGAGTGTTCGATCGGAATGAACCGCAGGCCCGATCCGTCAAGACGGCCCGGAGAGTTGAGACGTTGCTTTTGATTTTCAGCGCGAGCGGCGAGCCGACCATCGTAGAAAAGCTCTGACGTAAACGCGCATATGTCTGGATGCAAGCGCCATGTCTCTTCAAGAAACAATCCCTCGCCGGGAGCGATGGTTGCTCGCCCGTCAAGTAGGTGAGCCAATGCCGACACATCGACGCCGGGAGGATGGACGCCTCGTTGCGGTTGGTCGAGTTGCTGCGGATCGCCGAGCAGGACGACGCTTGTGGCGGCTTGGGAAATCGCGAGAACATCAGCCAGTGACATTTGACCTGCTTCGTCGACGAAAAGTACGTCGAGAGAATTTGCCATCTCGTCCCGCGCCCAAAGCCAAGAAGTTCCCGCCGCGACCTGCGCTGTCCCGTTGGCCAACGCATTAAAAACCTCTAAGTTGTCGTCTACTTGCGTAACCATAGGGTGAATGCAGCCATCAATTTCGTTCGTTTTCTGAACTGCGTTTAATGGTATTCCCGCGTCCAGCGCCGCAGAGCAAATATCTTGTAAAAGCTTGCTGATGACTTTGTGACTTACGGCTGTAATTCCCACTCGCCGTCTGTTTTTCACCAGCTCGACTATCATCCGCGCACCGGTGTAGGTTTTTCCAGATCCAGGTGGGCCTTGAACTGGAAGCACCGAGACTTGGGACGAGAGCGCGAGCACGAGTTGTCGGGCGCGATCAGACATTTGTTGGTTCTCACCAATCAAAGGTTCAACGCCGGCAAGTGATGCTCGCGGAGGCTGCCGAAGCAAAAGATCTCGAGCTGCCCGAAAAGGACCGGGAACATTGATACCGTTATCTGCTACCCACGCGCCCAGACGCAAAAGGCTCTCACGCTGTGGTTTTGATTGCACAATATTTTGAGGAATGAGTGCAATCGGATGCGGAACGGGTGACGACGTTCCTCTCTTGATGTCGATAGTCCCGTTGAGATCGTCAATTGCAACTACCTCACCCGCACCCGCTTTGGTCTTGGCGTCGTGAACGGCCAGCGCCCGGTCGATCGTGTGATCTTGAGGAGGAAAGCGGTACCGATGGATGGTCGATCTCTTGATTTGGCCAACAGGGCCCAGATAGCTGAGACCTCCCATCCCGCTCTTATCTTCCAACAATTCATTGTCGGAAAGATCGCACAGTCTGAAGTACTCCCACCACGCCGACTTGTCCTCACGGCGGTGGTATTCCAGCATCTGGGCGAGAAGCCACAATGCTCGATTCTCGGCTGTCCATTCGATTTCTTCGACTGGAAGTCCGGCGACGAGGCGACCCATGATCGCTCGGATCTGCTCGATGTTTGCTGCAAGTTCTTCTTTCGCTTCACCTCGCCGCAGTTCGGGTCTAGCCAACTTTCTGCCAGACTTTTCTTCTACTTCAACCCTGCGATCCTCCAGCCATTGCCGCAGTCGCCAAGCCGAAACACAATCGTCTCGATTGTAAGACTCAACGCCTGCCAATATCTCGGCTCCGACCTCTGACGCATTTCTGAATACAAGCGCTGTTTCGAACGTCTGGAGTGCGAGCACGGACTCGCGCAACGGCACGGCTCGTGCGAAACCGTAAAGCGGTTCTAATTTCTTTATGGAGTAGCTCTCTACGGATACTCGAAGCCCTTGCCGAACGACTCGGTAGAGATCGACGAAGATACCTGCTCTGAGTAATTGGTCCACTTCGTCTATGCAGATGCCGTGCTCGCCCGCGAGGCGCTTAATCGCAGTCGGTTCATACGGAGCGTAATGATAAATATGCATGTCAGGATAAAGGTTCCACTGTTTCATGACGTACGCAATGCACTTGCCAAACGCTTTTTTCTCTCCCGCTCGGTCGAATGACCAGATGGATTCATAACGTGGTTCTTCCTTCTCTTCTCCGGAGAGGGTTAACATTCCAAACAGATACTCAATCCCTTGCTCAATTCCGTACGGGTCTCCTTCAAGGTCAAGAAAAATATCTCCGTCTGAAGGAGCGGGGAGAGCAGATAGACCTGTATATGGATCAGCCGTTTCCAGTAGATCGTAAATCAGATGCCCCTTATCTCTTCCCGCTACTTGCAAATTTGCTTGTTGCTGGATTCGTAGCAACGTCGAATTTCCAATGCCGTCGATTTTTGGATCCCGATCAATATCAAGCTGAGCCAATCCGGCGAGGGTCGTCACGTTCTGGGTTGCCAAAACTTTGCGCTGGTTTCGTGTGATGCCCGACACAAAGGAAATGTGATCATCAGTTCGGCGTTGTTTGTCACAGACCGGGAACCATGAACACACGTCGCAATGCTCCGTAGGCTCAGGGTATGTGTTTGCTCGCTTCGCGCAGGCCTCATCGAAGTCAGTCTTGATTTTACGAAAGTAAGCAATGTACTGTGCCACCGCATACTTTTCTGAATTTCCGCCGGAGCCAAGAACTACATGCATCCAATCAGGTTGAAGCTTTTGAATTTGAGACAAGAGATCTGAATAAAAACAGAGTTGGATGAGCGCTCCAGCCTTAGTTGACTGCGCAAGTTTCGTTTCAAGAACTTCATACGACCAGGAGCCGAGTGTGCTAGGTTTTGGAACGCGAAGAAGAAAATCGGAACGACCATGCCAAGAGCCGATCTGAAATGCGGCCTGATATATTGCGTCAGCGCCGCTCCGAACAGCCTCGAGGGTCTCGGCGACGGACTCCGCCCATGTAACGCTGGCAGGGATTTTAATAACCTCCAATCCTGCGATTTCGCCTAGATGGCGAAGGTATGTCTGCTCATGTCGCGCCCCCAACTCTCTCAGGAGGTCAATACCAGGATCTTGAAAAAACGGTTTTCGGATTTCACCTGCCGCTTCAGCCTTATCAAGCGTTAGGAGATGATGACACGACAGGAAATTCGAAACGTCAGTTGCAGAGAACATATAATCTCCCGCTCTTTAACTAGGAAGTAAATTCTACGGGTTTTTACTGACCGATGCCTTAAATATTACAAAAAGATCCGATGGTTTCGAGCGATTCAAAAGCTTTGTGATGAATTTGTCGTTACTACCGAATATCAACCGCCTTCAGTTCCGCGCGATTAGCGGCGGGAGACCGATTGGAGCGTATTACCTTTTGAACGAGCGAATCGGAGAAGCTCTTAAATGTCTCGGTTGTCGGCAGCACTGAGTGAGCGGAGATACGCGTATTGATACATTACATCGTCGTCTAAGGCGAGTATGGGCCGAGGAATCGTTCGCCGTTGAAGTGCACTAGATGAGACGGAGCGTCGGCGACCCATACCTCGGTTTCCCACGCAATGGCCGCAAGATAGCGGCCCATCGTGGCTCGATTCGGGAATGCGGTGACGTAGACCAACCCAGCCGTTGATTCCGAAAACAAATGTGCAAGCTCTCCGTGGCGCTTGCCGTCGACTGGCCCGTGGCTCGTGACTGACTCGACGAGCACCAACCATTTCCGTTTTGGATCGAATAGCACAACGTCAGGCATTTTGCCATGTGCGTCAACATTGATCCCAAGTTTGGCGAGCATTACAGCGTCGAAATAACTCCATTTCTCTCCAGTATCTCCCGCATAGAGCAAAACCGCCCCGGGTACGAAACGCGCCGCGAAATGCTCAATAATCGCGCGGATTAGTTCGCTGTGCTTGCCTGGGCTCAAGTTGATTTTCTTGCCGGGAGCAATTCTCACGGGGATAAGATTCTGTTTGCGTTCTTTCGCGTATCGCGCCGCTAAGCTCTGGCGTCCTGCGAGGTAGGCGGTGAGTTTGCGGTGCCAGCCAGCGGTGTCGAAACTCCGCAGCAGTGCCAACGCTGCGGGTTCAATTTGATAAACAGCGGCAGGACTATTAACTGGCCGATCCGGTCGATCAGGGTTGTAAAGAGCAATTCCGGCATCAACGAACTGATGCATGGTTTGGCGTCGAAATGTTTCGCGTGTATTCGGCGCGTAGTCCTTTTTATAGTGTTTACGAACCCAATCCATGATCGGCGTTATGCCCATCAAAGGACTTTCTGCCTCGGCCCATTTTGTTCGGGGTGTGAGATTTAACAGTGCTAGAAGACAGAGCGCCGAGCGTTCGTTTTGTTGCGCTCGTGGCAATCCAAGAGAGACAAGAATCCTATTCGCATTATCAATACATTGAGTGTTCTTCATCCGGCTAACTTTTTCAATTGATTATCCATCATGGTTTGCGTAAGAGCGTTCTGGGATAGTGCCCATAAGCCAAGCGCGCGTAGCGTTTTTCTGTCTGGATATTTCATAACGCGAAGGTCGGTTGCGTTCACCTGGGTATGTCCATTGAAGCGGCGAAAATTATCATCGACGGCTGTTGTATTAAGAAAAGCCGCTAGCCCGTAAGCCAGTTCTTCGGACAGACCATGTTTATCTTGATGGAGAACATTTAAATGATTCTCGAACCCAAGCATTGTTGCTCCGTTGAAAGCGTCCGGTCGCACTACACTGGCGATGATACGACGCGGCTCCTCTTTTGAAGAAAAACGTCGCACCACGGTGTAAAAGCCATTCGGGTAGAGCCACTTACGAGTGTGGTTGTTTAGGGCGATAGCATTGCCCCGCTTTATTCCGTCTTTCGGCCATTCCGTAGTTTGTCCAACGAAGTGGCCAGGATAGAGCAAGGGGACAGTGCCTTTTACTGGTCGCTCATGAATATGTTCCAGCAGCCGAAAATCGACAACGGGGCCTGTGGACACTCCAATTTCGAGTTCTGGCAGACTAAACCGAACACCTCGCGAACGCTCCAACGCATTGCGTCCTAGCGCCGTCGGAACATGAATGAATTTCTCAGAATCACCGGGAAACACGATGCGATCGAACGGTTGCTCATGTGTCGCCAGATCGGCAAAGGAATCGTCTGTCGAATTCGAGACGGTCACCTTGCTCTGAGTCCCGCCACGTTCAAGTCGAATGATGACATTCTCCTGAAGCACGTCATCATCCTTGAAGGCGTTCGTCCTGGAGTTGAACAAGTGCATCTGCCGCAGCGCGGCATGGTGAAAAATGAACTCACGAAAGGGTCGGTAGTAAGGGCCATTGCAAAAGCTGCGCGGAACTATGGCCACGAGCTGGCCGTTGGGTCTCATCAAGGCGAGCGTCAACGCGACGAACGCCGAATACAAATTGACCGTTTCGATTCCGGCTTGACGTAGAAATACACGATGGTCGGATAGACTATTAATCTTCTTGTAGGGTGGATTCAGAATCGCATGAGTAAAACGTCGGGCACCCACAGTTTGTAGCGTGGCCGCCTTAATGAAATCCTCAGAAAAAATTCTGTACTGGAAAGAGGAATTCTCAGCATAGCGTGCCAAAACTGCGTCTAGGTGAACGCATAGCGCTGGGTCGATTTCGTGAGCCTCGACGTCAACCTGCTCGAATTTCAATCCATCATTAGAATTCCAACGGTCAAGGAATGCGCTGGTCAGCGCTCCGACGCCTGCTCCAGCATCCAGCAATCGGCAATCCCGCAGCGATGTGGTCGGAAATAAGGATGCCATAAGCGCGCAATGGGCGCAGGGGTCATGAATTGCCCTAACTCGGATTTCCTTGCGAGCGAAATCCTTGGCCCAATTCTCTTACGTACAGTATCGGCGTGGTGGAGGAGTTCGACTGCCATATCATGCCCGAAAGGATCTACTCATATTTAGGAATATAGAGCACTTCGTACCAAGAGCAAAGCGCCGAATCCTACTACTCAGAGCGGATCTGTGATCAGCGCTCGCTTCACGTCACGCGCCTGATGGGCGCGAGAGCCAGTGTGATGCTTTTGATGAAGATTTGAGGTTGTCGTGTTTAGAAGTTAGGCGTTAAATGAAGGGGGCAAGCCACTAGTCCGAAGCTCAACCTATGACATTTCGCCCGCGTAATCTGGAATCACTTGGCAGTCAGATCGCTGTCCCGATCCTGAAAGACGAGGACGGGTATATGGGCCGCGAGTGTCCTAGCCCCGACTGTCTGGGATACTTCAAAATCACGCTCGGCACGGGTTTGACTGGAGAGAACCTACCTTGTCATTGCGCTTATTGTGGTCATGTTGCTGATCAGAATCAGTTCTTCACCCAGGAGCAAATTGAGTACGCGAAGTCAGTTGCGCTCAAGAAGATAGCGGATGCGATTCGCAAAGACCTAAAAGGCCTCGAATTCAACCATCCCCCCAAAGGGCCTTTGGGAATAGGAATTTCCCTCACACTCAAAGAAGGGCGTCCGATTCCGATTCGGCATTATCGGGAGAAACGCTTGGAAACGTCAGTTATCTGTGACGATTGTACACTGCACTACGCGATTTACGGCTTGTTCGGATTTTGTCCAGATTGTGGTGCTCACAATTCTCTTGAGATCTTGGCGAAGAATCTTGACTTGGTGCTCAAGCAACTCGAACTCGCTTCGACCATGGATGATCAAGACTTTCGCCGTCACTTAATCGAAGATGCGCTTGAGAATTGTGTGTCCTCATTCGATGGATTCGGACGCGAGACTTGCCGCATCCGTGCTCAACACAGCACAAATCCTGGCAAGGCGGACTCCATTTCGTTCCAGAATCCAAAGAGGTTTGCAGCTCGACTTCTCGATCTTTTCGGCATTGACATTAAATCTGGAGTCTCTCCCGCTGACTGGAGGGCGATTCACGTTGGATTTATGAAGCGCCACGTTCTGTCGCATCGATCTGGTGTGGTGGACGCTCAATACATTGCGGAAACGTCGGATTCCTCCGCGATTATCGGACGACGAGTTCCTTTGCGGGCGGTCGAAGTACGAGACCTTGCAGGACTTCTACGGCCACTCGGCCACTCGCTCGTTGCTACTCTCCCAACCCCGTAAACAGCAAGACACGATGGCTCGACACTGGGAAATCTCCGCCTGGACGGTGGCGAGTGGCCTGAAAACTGCCGCCAGCTTTCGCCCACGTGCCGGACCGCGAATCGCCCTGTAACCAATAAATCCTTCTAAGACAGATTATCGTGAGGCGTGATGTGGTCAATCCTACCAAGTACACCGGCCTCTACTTGCTGTTGCAGACTCAGAACGTCGTTACTGAATCGTTTCCACCTGCCCGGCCCAAGGATGGATTGGAAGTAACCATATTTGACACTTTTGACTGCATGAAGATGATTAATACGTCGCCGGAACTGGAGCATCGTATCGCAAAGGTCGTGAACTGCTTCCAGATCCGAACCAAATTCTCGCTCGATATCCTTTCGCTTATATTCATGACTCATTGGCCTCAAGTAGTCGTTCCACAGACATTCCATCAGCGTTCGGAAACGTGCAAAATAGACGTCCCACAACTCTCGACAATCCGACCACTCTTTCACTGTTACCGGCGAGGCTTTTGATTCGATCCCGATGACTGTCCTCTCAATCTGCGTTCTTAGTAAGTTCCCCATGGATAGGAAAATGTGTAAGAAATTCGGGATACCGTCCAGCATCCGTGTTTTCACGTGTCGCTCCAACTTCGTAAAATGCCGATCAAAGAACCTCAACGTGGCCTCGTGTAGGGTCTTGCAGATTTCCAGATTTCGCTCTCCCAGTAATCGCATTCCTTCCCGACCTTCCCACACGGGCCGCTGGTGAAATGCACTGATCCGGGGCACATTGAGAAGCGGGATATCGCAGAAGCTCAGAAAAGTGAGTAAAGTCGCTGTATCCCCAGAGCGTAATAGATCGTTCAAGACAGTAAAAAATTGGCTCGCACTTTCTTTTGCTTCGCGAAAGTGACGTTCTTGTCTGACGTTCTCGTTGGTCTCGATATCGACCAGACTCGTTACCAGAAGTTTGTTACTCACCTGTTTTCCTGTAGCCGCGTCTTTGATGCACATCACTGTCGATTGTTGCCCGAGCAACATCATCAGTTTTTCCGAAATCGTGGCGAAGCTCCTTTCGTCAGATTCCCTTGTCATTTTGAGAGATTGACTGGTAGAACCACTAATCGTTAGTTCGGCCAGGCAATCTGAAAAGTTCTCAGGGAACTCGCCATAAAGCGAAAGCCGGTCCGCGTCCAGAATGGCTTCACGGAGTCGAATGGGTCTCATTTCGTCTCGCCAAAGTGAATGTTCGGATGAATCGGTTTGCAGAGCATCGTCACTGGCAAGGTGGCATGCCGAACTGCACGGATCAATGAAGCGTTTCGGATCAAGCTCCTTGCCAAGTGGTGGCAATGCCATAAGCGCTTCAACATTACCTTTTATTGCCTCAGACATTAGTGCGGCTGAAGTGAAATTCGCACTCCCATAAACGAGTAGACGAGAAAAACCCGAAACGAAAATGATAGCTTTGCCATGCAGCAATTGTTGATAGCCTTCATCCTCATACCTGCAAAACAAAACTTCACCACGGCCCGATTTGATCACGGGGTGTTTCAGCCACGCGCTCGTAAGTGTTGTCACACCATTTTGCGTATAGATCGAGACTCTCTTCGGATTAAAGTCCTCAATGACGCCATCAAAACCAACATCGCAGATTCGCTCAACGTCGTCGTTCAGATTGAACGGCGCGCCGGCCTTCGCTTCATTTCCGAAGTCCTCGAAGTAGACAGCTTCAACGCAGACACCGATCTGTACAGTTTTCATTCCGCCTACGTACGCGAGCAATCGAACCATGAGAATGGAATCAAATCCTGATCCGGCTACTCCGAGGCGTTCGGAGTCTTTGCCGAAAATTAAGTCAGCAGAAGATTCGTCTGCCCTGACTTCTTGTTCTACGTCTCTGCCCGATATGTTACCGTTTAAACCAGCGACACCAGAGAAACGGAAGAGAGGCAGGTGCATGTCTCGCCGTTCTCAGGTGGGCAACATCGAAGTCAGCGGTAAATGGTATGTCGTGAGGTTTTGGAAAGATGTCCAAGGACAAGAAAATCGCGTACATGCTTGCGAGCGAATTTGTCCCGTCAAAGGATCGGACTCTCTTACTAAAACCGAGCGCAAAAGAAGAGCTCTCGAACTCGTGGCAAGTAGTGGTGTCAATTCTCCAGAAAAATTCATTGAGACCACATTCGGTGTCACATTCCGGGAGCAGGCAAAGAAGTTCATTAATCAAGCTCTGACACGGAAACGGAAGCCGATCAAACCTGCGACCGTTTCAACCTGGCAGAACTGTTTGGACAAATGGTTGGATCCAAATCTTGGAGACATGCTCTTGGCGAACGTCAACAACGGAACTATGAAAACGTTGGTTTCAAACATGCACGCTGAGAAGCTGTCGCCCAAGTCCATCGTGAACTACACGGGGCTCGCCAAACTTGTAGTCGCCTCCGCCGTAGATGAAAACGGAGACCAATTGTTTCCGCGTCGCTGGAACCATGAGTTCATAGATATGCCAGTCGTTGAGAATCAGTACCAACCAACATTTTCAACGGAAACTGTCAGTGCGATCGCCGCCAACGCAGAGGGTCAGGAACGCGTCCTCTACGCTCTGCTTGCTGGGACGGGGCTTCGCATCGGCGAAGCACTCGGCCTCGATACTGGCAAGCACATCTCCGACGATTGCCGGACGCTCTACATTCGGCAATCTGTTTGGGAAGGTGAAACGCAAACGCCGAAAACGGACAACGCGAAGCGTGACGTTGATCTGTCTCCGGCACTCGCGGAGATGCTCAAAGCATTTGTCGGAGAACGAAGGGTCGGCTTCCTCTTTGCAAACGGTAGAGGGACGCCACTCATGCAGTCCAACGTCCTTCGCAGAAGCCTGCATCCGATCCTTAAAAAAGTCGGCGTACAAAAGGCTGGGTTTCATACATTTCGGAGATTCCGCGCAACGCACCTCAGTAAGAGCCGCGTTCCTGATGCTCTGATGAAATTCTGGCTTGGCCATGCGAACAGAAACGTCACCGACGAATACATCAAAATGTTCGACGAAGTGAAGTACCGAAAGGACGTTGCGGACCAGATTGGAATTGGATTCGCTATACCCAGTTCTGCGATCGTCCGTATTGTCCGTAGAAATGAAGTCGAAGTCGGAACTGCGATTGCCACGTAAATTACTGACATGAGAAGGTTTAATGTGGTGCGCCCGGAGAGATTCGAACTCCCGACCTTCTGGTTCGTAGCCAGACGCTCTATCCAGCTGAGCTACGAGCGCACCGTTTGCTTCCCGCCAAATCTTCACGGGAAGCGAAGAGAGCGCATTTTATCATGCGAATCCCGCCGAGCCAAACGTCGCTGCTGATTTCCCTGTATTACTTCGCACTCGGGTCTCGGCTGAGTATTCACTTCAATTCTTCTCGGCCTTGACCTGCTTTCAGCTTCCGCTCGCGTCTCATCGCCTCGAACCGCGTTTCAAACTACTCCGTATGCACCAATTGCCACGGGCTCCGGTTCTTGGTCGACTTCGAAATGCTGTGATTGTGCTGACCTACTCGTTGTGTAACGCCACTGCAGTAGCCAACATATGTTCGTCCGGAAGTTTCGTGCGAAGAACGTATACGAAGTACATAGTTGGAGGAGATCGTCCGCATTCAACTTGCGCGTATTTCCCGAGCTTCTGGTTTCCGCCGCAGGCGGACTCTATCCAGCTGAGCTACGAGCGCACCGTTTGCTTCTCGCCGCATTTCCGCGAGAAACGAAGAGAGCGCATTTTGAAACGCCAATCCCGCACCGCCAAACTTCTCAGCTAATCCTGCCCCTCATACTCCTCAGGCACATCGTCCTCCGGCACTTCATGCGTGCGCACCTCGCCTTGGTCCGCATCCTTGGCGTTTTCCACTCCGCTCACCGCTTCTGCCTCGAATGCCTGTCCTTCCTCCAGCAATTCTTCCACGCTCTCCGAGTCATCATTTTCGTCGCGCGAAATTCCTTCGGTATCGCCAGACTGCCCGCCCGCTTCCGACCCCAGTCCGCGACGCGGACGCTGCTTTTCGACACCAAAATTTCCGCCCAGGCTTGACTTCATCGGGCTTTGAATTTCCGCAGTTATCCCGCGCACCTTCCGCGCCACGGATTTCTTGGACGCAGCGCCGCGCGCAACTTTCTTCGCCGCCACCTTCTTTTTCGGCGCCGCCTTCTTAGCCTTTTTCTTCCCGCCGGCTTTCTTCTTAGGTGTCACTTTTTTCTTAGCCATGCAAAAAGTCTATCACCAGCGTCCGCCCCAAAACAACAGACCGCTCTTGACCTTCATCCCAATATTTGTGCGATACTCAACCGCCAAACGAAATGTCTATCTCCAAGACTCATCGCGCTAACAATCGCGCGCTCGCGTGCGTCGCATCCCACCAGAATTCCCGGAGGAAAATAATGTTTCATCATCTACACCGCGCAACATCTTCGTTCAAATTGATCGCCGCAGCGATCGCCTTCATCACCACTGCGATAATCTTCTCCGCGCCGGTACGCGCGCAACAGCGCGCCTTGACCGCCGCTGACTATGCCCGCGCCGAAAAATTCATGGGATACAACACCACGCCGCTCGTGCTCAATACAGTTGGAGGAGGCGGACGCGGCGGAGGACGCGGCGTCAACTGGCTACCCGACGAACGCTTCACCTACGCCGTCACTACCGGCGATGGCACCGAATTTATTCTCGTTGATCCCGCGAAGGGCACGCGCGCAGACGCTTTCGATCACGTTAAACTCGCCACCGCACTTTCCGCGGCAGCGGGCTCAACCTACGATGCGCATCATCTCCCGTTCACGGATTTCACGCTCTCCTCTGACGGAACTTCTATCGCATTCACAATTGCCGGTGGCGCGCGCTACGCCTGCGATCTTCCCACGACCAAATGCACCGCGGCAGGCGGCGACGCACAAGGCGGACGCCGTGGCGGAGGCGGCGCCGGTGGCCGTGGTGGCCGAGGCGCGGCAGGAGGACGCGGTGGCGCAGTAGTTTCGCCCGACGGAAAACTTGCTGCCTACATCGATAATTACAATCTCTGGGTTCGCCCCACCGCAGGCGGCGATCCTGTCCAACTCACCACCGACGGCGTAAAGGATTTCGGCTACGCCACAGACAACGCCGGTTGGACTAACAGCGATCGCGCTATCCTCACCTGGTCACCGGACTCGAAAAAAATCGCCACCTATCAACAGGATCAGCGTGGCGTCGGCGAAATGTATCTGGTCAGCACCACCGCGGGGCATCCCGAACTTCGCCAGTGGAAATATCCGCTGCCCGGTGACGCGGTCATCACCACCATTCAGCGCGTCATCGTTAATGTGGATACACCGAAAGTAATTCGCCTCCAAATGCCCGCCGACCAGCACCGCTCCTCCCTCTGCGATGATATTGATTGCACTGCCGGCGAACTTTCTGATCTTCATTGGAGCCCGGATTCGACGCACATCGCTTTCGTTTCCACTTCGCGCGATCACAAAATCGAAATGTTACGTGAAGCCGATGCCGACACTGGGGCTATCCGCGAAGTTTTCAAAGAAGAAGTTCCCACTTTCTACGAATCCGGCAACGGTCACATCAATTGGCAATATTTGCCGGCAACCAAAGAATTCATCTGGTTTTCCGAAAAAAGTAATTGGGGACACATTTATCTCTACGACCTCCCCTCCAGCAAACTCAAGAATCAAATCACCAGTGGCGATTGGAACCTCACCCAAATCCTCCGCGTCGACGAGAAAAATCGCGTAATATTTTTTGAAGGCGTCGGCCGAGAAAAAGGCCAGGATCCATATTTCATCAATCTCTATCGCGTGGATTTCGACGGCAAGAATCTCAAGCTCTTGACGCCCGAAGACGGCAATCACACCGTTTCATTCTCGCCATCCGGCCGCTACATTATTGACACTTACTCCAAGCCTGACGTTCCGCCCACCATGGTTCTTCGCGACGCCACCGGAAAACTGATCGCCAATCTCGAAAAAGCCGATATCTCGCGTCTTCTCGCCACCGGATGGAAGCCGCCAATTCCCTTCACCGTCAAAGCGCGCGATCACCAGACGGATCTTTACGGTCTGATGTACCGGCCCACAAATTTCGATCCCAATAAAAAATATCCCATCATCAATCACATTTATCCCGGGCCGCAGACGGGCAGTGTTGGCGGTCGCAGTTTTTCTGCCGCGCGCGGCGACGATCAGGCCCTCGCTGAACTCGGTTTCGTCGTAATCGAACTCGACGGCATGGGCACGCCCTGGCGCTCCAAGAAATTCCACGAAGCATATTTCGGCGATCTCGGTGATAACACGCTTCCCGATCAGGTGCTCGGCATGAAAGATCTCGCCGATAAATACA
>Ga0210410_10000481_pt1 | contig 44710 bp, 41 predicted proteins | sample IncBWC4MmetaG_FD_161058 | JGI IMG/M metagenome (GOLD analysis project Ga0210410, IMG submission 161058) | Forest soil microbial communities from Barre Woods Harvard Forest LTER site, Petersham, Massachusetts, United States - Inc-BW-C-4-M | ecosystem: Environmental > Terrestrial > Soil >...
AGTGCATACAAAGCTGTCATCTGTCGACGCCATCTCACACCGAGGCGATTGTCGGTGGGCGTGAGAGCTCCTGACGCGTGAATCTCACCACCCAGAAAGGCAATCGGAAACACATTGAACGTCTCCTCCGTATCGTCACACTTCATACGGCGCATATGAGAAGCCGATATCATTGGTCGTGTATAGAAGAGACGTTCGGGTCCATGGGACACGCTCGTTCGTGGATGCACCAATATGTGGTAGCCATCAAACGAAAAGTACTCCAATGAACTGTTCGGACTCAGATGCAATCGCATGAAATCGCAGCGAGCACGACCTGGAACCGCGAAGAAGACCACGCGACTACTATTGGATACAATCGTCACGTCATGTGGATCATATGATTGACGATCCATGAGATCGTCACACCTTGACAGCAGCGGACGTATAGCAGCCAGGAGTACGCCCACATCAAGACACTGGGGATGTCGTTCTTTCCTGTTCTGTTTCTTCTTCTTCACTTCTTCTTCTTCGGCCTGCATCTACACAACGACGACAGTGTTAAATGTCATAGCTAGTAACACAAAAACAAGCACGTCTATTCGAGCAACTGTCAAACAGATGGCGACCGATTCCAAGAGTGCGGCTTCGCTGCCCACGAAGAAGGAGATGGCAGAAGCAGCCATTGCTGTGTACCACCATTCAGTCCCGGTCGCCATAGCAGGAGGAGGAGAAGGCAAAGGAGAAGCCCCAACAACACGGGAGCTGGCGTACCTACTACCTATTGGCCTCCAGCCACGTCCAATGCCAACTGATACAACATTCAGTGTGGTCTCGTACGGCGAACTCGTCAATCTGTTCCATGGCGCGAAACTAACAGCGGACGATGTGGTCAATTCGTTGGAACACCTGCTAGCAACCGCCCGGGATCCGATACTACAAACGGCTATCTCAACCACATACAGGATGTGGCGAACGGGTATCATCAGCACAGCAGACGAGGAGCGATACAAATCGGCACTGCCATTGATGGAACCCGGCACATTGCAGCTGTTGCGAATAGGACTACACACACAGATTGCCAAACCAGATAGACGCATACTCTCCGATCTATTGGACGACTGCATCATGTATTGCGCATCAGAATTACTATGGTCGCGCTTGGCGCGAACGGGGCGCGAAACAATCGGAGTTCATCCCATGTACACATCTGCGTTGAGTGAACCAGCAGCAGAGCTCCTGAGCACAATGGCTATGTATTGTATCTTATTCCCATGCTTCGCGAAGGATTTCAGGACGATGGCGCTGATGGCATTGGTGGCGACTGCACTTGATGTCACCGATCTGACCCTGCCCACTCAATCGGTCATGGCATTCTATATGGCAATGGGAGAGGCTTACAGCTTCAATGGGTGGTTTCTGGCCAGAGACGACGCAAAGGAACTAGCGGTGGCTGTTCGATCAGCAGCCGAGGAAGGCAATTCACCTATCGTGGCACCATCCATCGTGCTCGATTGGATGGTACATGGTTCACCAGTAGCACTGATCAATTCACGGTTAGTGATGATCAAAGGAATCGTGGCACCACTGAAGAAACCAATACCTGGTGTATGGGCAGGCGTGGGCACACCTGGCAGCCAGAAGAATTGGTGGGCAGATGGACTGATGTGCTGTATGGACCAGCCAGCCAATAACAGCACAACATTCCGAGCCTTTCCTACAGGAGTCGGCGCGATGGATTATCGTCCTGTTATACAGGGAGACGATGGAAAGACAGTGATGATTCGAGCACCACTAGGATTCCGATACTACCAGGTTGACACGCCAGTGATAGAAGGTGTCTTGTACGACCTTCTAACAAACAACAGTCATCGCAGCGGCAGTCTAGCAGTGACTGATATGTTTACCATGGAATGGGAGATGATGAAGAGTCCACGACCATTCGTGATCGTTCAGATGCCATCCTTAGTAACGCCGCCGACGACGAGTAGTGGACGTCGGGACAAGAGTGGCCATTCATACACAAAGACGAACGATACAGCCGCGAGTGACTCGCACCCGCTTGCCGCCACAGAACGCAACATACGGTCATTGAGACCACCACCGCTAAACACGATACCAACAGATATTCAAGCGATACAGCGTTTATCACTACGTGATGTTTACGTCAAGAAGAAGAAGGCTAAGGGGTCGTAAAATGCATTTGTATTTTTGCTGTGTTGGCGCGAACGAATTTGTCTTTGTAGTGCAACTGGAAAAAATGCAATAGTAATTTATAAGGAGTTCAACTCAAAACATAAATTCATAAAATGAGATTTGGCGCCAAATTAGACTACTCTGTCGACTGTCACCTGACCTATGCTGCGTACTATGTGCATAGGGTGTAGTTATATTTAAATTGGGCGATCTGTCCATTCTTGGGGGGGAACGGCGCCAGATGCCGCCCAAAATGAGTGGGGTGGGTGCCGGTGCGGATACACCTGTCCAGCAGCGGTTATCTATTACCAGGCATCCACATGCTGGTTGGTACATCGACAAGGCTACGAATCGACCGGCTTCTGATTATGCACCGTGGGCTGAGCACCAGTCGTATTATGTGATACCTGCTAGCGCATTCGAGGCTCACGCCAAGAGTTTTCATTCGTTCTCCAGCGATGGAGACAAGAAGGCGGTGGTGAAATCAGTGAAGGACATGTTCCCTATCTTTGCTGGTATCACCTATACAGCAGCCAGTTACGGAGACAATGTCAGCAGGCGCAGCCGTACCGACCTCAGGCGCCGTCAGGTGACGGCCATTACCACTGTACCTGGACATGATCTCAATACCATTGTCGCATACCTGTTCACTGCCTCTCATGCTGTTCACCCCAATGAAGACCAACGAGTGGACGACTCAGCTGGTGCAGATGTGGATGCAGCCATAGGTGCGGGTCCTGTTGCTGGAGCACCCATCTCTGCGAGTGAACGTGGAGATATCATCACTCGTCGTGACCCACCTATGATTATGGCATTGCGTACTCGTATGACTGCGAAGGATGCCACTGCTTCAGTCATTGGCATCCGCGAGCGCAAGAAGTTCAACAAAGGCGGAGCTGCTGGCGGTGGTGGTGCTGATCTCTCTTCGTCGTCCTCGGAAACACGTCGCGGACGTGGCGGTGGTGCAACGACAGCGGACGGAGAATCCGATGGTACCCCACTCCTGCACGTGATCACCACCAAACAATGGCACCATGTTGCAGCACTGTACAACCCGATGATCCATCGGACACACGAGACGCTGGTCGCTGATGCAGATCGACGATCTCCTTATCATTGGTGGCGTGTATTCTCAAAGGAAGCGGCCATCGCGCATATGCGAGAAGCGGGTGCTCATCCAGATTTCCTGAACCCCGACAACTATGAAGGATGGATCAATCGGCCACCACCAGAGGAGCTCAGGCGTCGGCGCCCTGATATCCTGGATGAGCACGGCGTGCCCATCTGGCAGGTTGGCGATGGCGGTGAACACGTGTTCACATATCCACACTTTGGTGAATACACCTACCAGTATGACCCCGAATGTAACGACCCCAAGGTGATTATGTACACGATGTTCCCCCAGTACAGCAACATGGGAGATCGGATGCCCGTTGGGCCCGAGCTCACATTGGCGCGCGAGCTGTACAATCGCATGCTGGATGACGACGAGGAGAAGTGGGGACCCGAGACTCGCGTCGAGACATTATCACCCGCCAAGCTGGATGTAGTGAAGACGCTCATTGGTCGCAATCTCAGCGCAGACAGCGAGAAGGAAGGGTTCACGGTGAAGCATTGGATCAATCGATGGCAGGCCAACCTGGCCGTGTTATTGGATCGCAGAGATCTGGCAGGCGTGGTGGTACCCGAGAACGGAGAGCTCACGAAGCTCCAGATACATCTGGTGCGTGATCAGCTGTACCAAGATATCCAAGCGCTGACCAAGGACGCCATCGATGACTTCTACGGCAGTATCATACGAGAGAATAACATATCCATTGGTATTGCATTGGCAGCGCATGCTACCTGGATGAACGAATTCAAGAGCAACGGATGCACCTTCTCCTTCCCGGTGGATGCCTATCCATACGACGACCTCACACCGTTTGGTAACACCACCGTTGCGAAGTTCATGGGATACGAGACTGCATTCCGCTGCTTCAGTGCACACACCATCATATTGAAGCTGGAGTTCGCCGTACAAAGCCTACACAAGAGTCGTGGTATGTGTCTCCATGTCTTCATCAGTGGCGAGGCGGGTGGTGGCAAATCGTATGCAATGGAGGTGGCACATACCGAGTTGCCGATCGACGGCACTTCCACTAAGATCACCGGCAACTCCACCAAGGCACACTTCACGGATGGCAGTCGGCAATTGGATGGACGTTCTCAGTATACAGATGAAGCCAATCCGAAATTGTATGGTATCACCGATCGCGCGATATCATCCGAACGTGGGCTCCAGTCTGCATCGGATCAGGGCAACACACCCGAGGCTGCCACCTTCCGTGAGATGCTATGCTCGAAGTACATCACGTATGAACGACAGGAGAAGGACCCGAAGACTGGTGTGTCTGTCACACGCACCTTCTACATCAACGCAACGTCGCAGTTCACTGCAGCAAGCAATTGTGATGTGTCCATCAATCTACCAGCGCCGATCAAGTCGCGTCATCTCATCATCGTGTCAGAGGTGATCCAGCGATCGGACGTGTCGATTGCTGAGAAATTGAATGGCAGGCCTACTGCTGACGACACCCGCGTACGAGATCGCGCCGTTGGGTTATTCCGTCGTGACCAGGCAGCGCTCTTCATGTTGTGTCATCTACAGAAGGCCGGCATCATACCACAGGTGAACCACACATTGGCAGGTCCATTGGTGTCTGAGATGCAGAAGGCACTGGAGGGTCGCGGAATCATTGCTGCATCCGAACCACGTCCGGTAGAACGTCTATGGATGATCATCGACACCAATGTGATGCAGCGTGCATTGCACACTGTACTCGATGGACCCAATCGTGTGGTACCGGCAGGCGAGGAGAAGACATGGAACTGGTCGTACGTACTAAAGGTTGTACCGTTGCTGGTCGCCACTGCTGAAGACGTGGTGTTTGCATATACCATATGCGCAGACGAGTTCGAATCGCCATTACGCCACAAGATCGCTCAGGCCTTTCAGATATTGGAGCATGACGCCGAGTCTGCAACTATCAGCGACGAGACCATCTCCCAAGAGACCAAGGATGGCACATTGCCAGCCAGTGCTTATAAAGTCGGCGGTCCCCAGACTGTCATCGAAGAGGACAAAGCAAGAGAAGAGAAGCTCCGAATCGAAAAGGAAGCGGAACTGAACGCATTGGCGTATGAACCAGGCCGACTGGCCGAATATGACGATGCTGGGTTCTCCGAGGAGGTTAAGAGCCAAGAGAAGAAGCAGAAGAAACAGAAGAAGAAGAAGAAACGCGGATGGGCAGCACCGGTATCTACCATTGACACTGATGATGTAGCCAAACGCGAGTATGGCATCACCAACCTGGATAGTATCAACTTCTATTACTTTGTCGTGCACGATGCACCCTCTGCGACTTCCTCCTCTGCTAGTGCACCAGCTTCACGCTTCGCACCACCGGTGGCTCAGCAAACCAAGATGGGACCGCTTGCTGAGCTGCTAAAGCGATACATCGCCCCGTTCAAGACCAATCAAGCACGTATTGTCCAACAACTGCACGAGATCTCAGCTTCCAATGTGAATGTCCTAGATCCCAATCCCATCTCCACCGATAAGCGAGCATCGCGTCAACGGAGTCCGGTCATGTGTTGGCTGTACAACCATGCACGCACCAAGACAGTGTTGCGCATCTCCAAGAAATTCTGTGAAGATGGGTCCACATCCGTGGTGGTGAATTGCCTCAAGGAGATTCTGTCCACTGCTGGCTTCGCTCAAACGAAATACATCATGGCCATCTCATCTGATGATCATGTCTATCGTCCACAGGTGCTGGACGTGGTCATCAATCCACGCAAGTCCACACGTCTCTCCAATCCCATGTTCAGCAGTCCTGAATGTCAGCACTTTGCTGATATGTCACTTGGTAAAGGCATCACTGGCACCTCGCTATCGTCGTCGCCGCCGCCGCCACCACCCGCAGAGGCCGAAGTGGGCGAAGAGGAAAAGAAGAGAGCACCACCACAACTGTTGCTACCAGTGGAGGACCCACCGATATGGAGACGATATGTGGATTTCGCCGACAGGATCTTCACACCGGTGGGCAAGTTGGTCTACAGTGAACCGGGACGTGCCACCGGATACGCCTTCATGCATCATCATGCGATGTGGCCCATCGACCGTAGCAACCACAAGTATCTCAACCACAAGGGCGAGGACATCACACGACTGATGCAGAACCCAGAGGTATTCTACGTGACACTGGAGCGCGAGAGGCGTACATTAGCAGCGCTTGACAAGTACAAATTCATGGAGTACAAGAATGCTCCGGCATTGTTCCCCGAACGTACAGCATCCGAGCTGGAATCCGATGAAGCGGCTACATCTGATAACTATGCGTTCCTGCTTGGTATGATGCCAACATTCGAGCGCATAGCAGTGGAGGATCACCGAGAAGGATCTGTGGTTCCACTGCCGATACTGCGTTCGATCAACGTCAAAGTCGCTTCTATGTCTGTTCGAGAATCCACCGTCGAGAGTCTACGCAAGAAGCGCGATGCGTTGGATAATGCAGTTTCCATGGCATTGGCAGCGGCTCCTGGCGACGACGACAACAAGCGCCGTGCAGCTGCCAGACAAGACGGCGACGACGGTCCTGCAGTGGACGGTGCTCTTCCTTATTTCGGCTTGGACCCCAGTCGCCTTCCCGTTCCTCCTCGTCGGCTACCATTGGCACCCATGATCATACCAAGTGCCTATACACAACAGCCAACTGCCTCATACAGGTCTGGTGCCGGCACCACCACCACCAGCAAATGGGCACGATTTTCACGTAGTGTACCCTCTGTGGAGGATCTCGTTGCAGAGAAGCAGCGAAAGGCGTCCACGTCCGATGGCCCTATCTCTCCTGATTCCCGCAAGCGATACTATACCCAGCTGATGTCATCTGGTATGTCCCAGGCGTCTAAGCAACTCGCGATTGCGAACTCCGAGAACAGGCCCGTCAGAGATAGTAATTTACAATCACACACCTCTATCCCCCCCTCTTCCTCTTCCTCTGTCCCTTCTAGTCTAGCATTAGACATTTACGACTAACTTTCTTTTGCTAAACCAACCACCAGCGGTCTCTTCACTGCTGACAACTTGTCCAATGAGCGACCCATCGCGACCACCCTATTGATCGTTGTCTTTCCACACGCGAATAGCACAGTGATCACTGGGAAGGCCTGTCGTGACAGTTCACATGACAATAGGAATTGTTCTATCAGTAGTGCATCGCTGTCTATGCGAATCGCACGTGATAACAGACCAGCGACATCGATGATACCAATGGCACCGAGTTGAGAGATGTCATGATCAGTGAATACATCATGCAGCGAATCGATAGGGGTCGATGGATCCACCAGCATGATATGGCGTGCATGCCCAATCAGTGTCTCGGTACGATAGCACATAGGCAGGCCGGATAATGCCACATCAGATACAGTGAACACAAATGACGTATCGTTCAATGCATCGCGTGTTGTGATCATTGCTGCCTGTAATGCCTTCTTGTCCTCCTTGTTGTCGAGAATAGGCACAGATTCAACACCGGTGGCAGTGCTGGTCATACCACGAATGGGTTTCACGACATTGGCTTCAAATACAACTGCATACATGGCTGGATCTGTTGACATGTCATAGGCGCGTCCAGCAACAGACAATACCAGAGCGTTGTACATCATCAGCAGGAATGGTTCAATACCCTCCTTGGTGTTAATGGTACCATCAGAGTAATCTGCGAAGATCTGCGCATGCCTACCGTCGACTGGCATCGTCAGCGCAGCATTGTCTATCTCAGTACCGTCGACATCTCTCGTTGAGATCTTCACAGCCGCTGTAGCTGTTGCCAGTGTCATCGTCTCGGATGCGATCTGGAATATGCATCGACGCAACAAGCCACCATTCATAGATGGCTCCCATCCCATTCGCGATCCCACGAGTTCCAATCGCTCTGCCAGCGGCTTGACGCCACGCAGTGCAGTTAATGACATCTCTCGCTTGAACATATAGACATAGGCAGCCAGTGATACAGCGTACACAGTGGGTGCCACCGGTACGGTACCGACACCCTTGTGTGCCACAAAGAATCCAAACACATCCCAACTGGTGCCGTCTACCAATACACACTCATCCGAGTGATCTTCGCGCACAGCATCCGTGTACTTCTTGATCCCATCACCTGGTATCTGCCCATCCGACTGGAAACGACCAATGCACCAACGGCCACTGAATAGATCAGTGAATCGCAACACGAGAAACTTGTTGGGTGTACCCGCCGCCGCTAGATGGTCCGGTTGATCGGTGATCAATATCACTGCCCGGTCGCGACACACGGACTGGATGCTACGACTGACTGGATAGGAGGTTACACTGATGCTCATCGCTAATGATGTAAGATACACACATACAAATCATCGGTTTACGCATTCAAGAAGTTATACAACAGCTCGTCTCGACGTCTGATATAGGCACTGGCCACAGCTGGGTATTCGATAGGTTTGGCGAACCATTGTTCCACTGGGTTCATCGCCTCGAGTACTTCCTGTCTACTGATCACATTATATCCTATCTTGGTCACGGCACCGATCGTATCGGTCATCACACGGCGACACGCAATACGCGCCTCACTCACAGCCTTCTTGGGATTCGCCACAAGTAGCTTCTGATCCACGAATGGACACAGTCCCTGTCCCATCTCCGTGATCACCTTCTTGCAGCCTGGGTGTGTCTTGGGTTTCTCCACGGCACTCCAACGCTGCTTAGAAGCAGACACTCCATCGGTCTGCCACATCTGTTCCAGGTTCGTGTAGTTCATTCGCCTCCATGAATCCATCTGTGGCTCCTTGAGCAACCTCAAGGTCTCCTGGCGATCACGTCCAGTGGCAGCACTGTAAGTGAATAACAACCATCGCATGTTGTTGTCGATGCGCAGGCCAGGAAGACGATAGATGTTCTCCACGCAGACTGGATCGAAGCCTGAAGTTCGGCTTCCTGTGTTCTTGGTCTCGTGCGACGTCACTGCTTTGATGAGTCGTCGTCGAATGTCAACGAGACTCGGCACAGGGCGATCCAGTGACGTCTCCGAGAGCCATTTGAGATCTCGCTTTAGTGCACACACAAATAGCTTTGGTAGGAGATGATACGGAAGGTACAGACCACCATCAAGTAGCAGTCCATCCGTCTTCCAGTACGCCGACAGTCCAACCACACGAGGATCCAGTGCGTCAGACACGAACAGATGTCCGTGATTGTCATCCCTCCACGCTCTGAATGGATACAGATGACGGCGCATCTCCGCCGGGATGAGATCATCGTCAGGAGGCTTCACTTCAAACAGATAATGAATCCCGCCTGACCTGCGAAGCACATCGACCGGTGGACTCTTCTCCTCCTTGGCTTCTTGTGTCGCCTTCTCTCGCTCTTCCTTCTTCTTCTTCCATGCGGGTTTGTTGAAGACCGCATCTGCTCTGCGGGTCACACAAGCGACGATGCCAGGCATAGCAGCTTGGAAGGCAGCTTCTATCTGACGAAATACCATCCATCTCAATGGACCTTCCATGCGAAGTTCCAATAGACGCGTCTCCATATCGAAACAGTAGTCTCTCAGAGACTGAACCTGTTCCTCACTCACTCTGCGTTCATCGAGTGCTCGCAATGGCATCAGTACCAGAGTCATCAACAGCATCGTACTTCTAGTGTCCATAACCAACGCCACCTTGTCTTCCAGTCCGATCACTCGTCGGATCTCTTCGGGTGTGATCGGTGGATCCGCCTGTACATCGGGGGATGCGTCAACACCAGCTACGTTCAATGCGTCCAATGTGCCCTTCTTGGCAGCCTGGACACATCGGTACATCTTCAGACGCAGTATCACCAATCTCTCCACTTCTGGAAGTGATAGCATGATCGACGCGCCACATTTCGACAAGATGAGATTGAACTTGGTGCCCATATCTGGCCAACTCAGCCCATCTGTGAAGCACCACGTATAGAGAGTCTCCAGCTCGTTCCAATGGCGTCTGACTGGAACGAGAGGTTCCTGTACGAGCATGTCCATACGGATGGGAATGTCATCCCAGTTATTGTCAATGGTGACACCACTCTCATCGATCAGACGCGCCAGTGAGACGTAACCCCAATACCGACTATCGCCAAACAATGCATACCAATCGTACTCGGGTTGGATCTCCGATTGTTCCACTGATCCGATCACATCAAGCTGAGGGGCCCCTGTATACTTTACCATCTTCACCTGCTTCACGCGATCACGATTAAACTTGTGCTCCGGTACGTGCAATGCGCCAGGTGGTGGGGCCACTGGTACAGCAGGTCCCAGCATCGTCACGCGACTCATATCTCTGGACATAATCTACGCAAACTGTATCAGCGCTATAACCACATCATATATAGAATCGGACCCCCCAACGGAATGGCAGACGACGATGATGATTCGGATGAACGTATCCTAATCCGCGGCGACGATGAAGACGAGTATGACGACGAATTCATGGAGGCCAACGACGACGGTGAAGGCCTAAGGGCTCCGTTGTTGAAGCATGGGATACACGCCAAGGCTGCCTATCATCACAGAGCAGTGATAGGTAGCCGTGTCCTTTCATCAGGATCCAGGTCGGCTTACACCGAATGGAAGTTTGACCCTACTCGCAACACGTTCGTCCAGCTGTACATGTGGGTCAATGTATTGATATGGGTCATCCTCGGAGCATTCCTGTTACCAGCAGAGGCGATTGCCGGGGTGGATACACCGCTCACCACTGATATTCGCGACTACTTCTACCCGGCCATCTCAGTAGCCGCATTGGGTATCGGGTACAGCATCTTGATGACATTCCTAACAGCACAGCTCGTGGTGACCGAAGACATCGACGAGAAGCGCGAGAAACAAGAATGGCCACCTCCGCCTACCACAGCAGTATTCTCATGGGTGGTCACACTGGGCCAGATGTTGGGCGCTGCACAGTATGGATGGGTACTGAGCCAACCCGCTATGAGTGTCCATGCTTACAAGTTCTACGTCACATTGGCAGCAGCATGCTATCTGATCGGATTGGCGTGGATCGTACACGAGGTGGCCAGTGAGTACTTACTAGGTCGTGGCTCCATTGTACCACAAATACCCGAAGCTGAATTCAATCGAGGCCGTGGCAAGTCCATCCAGGAGGAGCCACTAGCACCACCACCTCCACCTCCGTCGCGTACTGAAAAGAAACAGGAGAAGAAGAAGAAGGCGAAGAAGAAGGTCAGCAAAAAGAAGCAGAAGGCTAGAGACAGCGGAGACACATAGCCGTTCTCTCGTTCTGCTTTGCTATGTGTAAACTATACATTTACTGTTCAATGACTCTATGAAGTGACATTTCGCGCCACATTTGATTTTTTGGCGCCACCACACAAAAAGTATTTTTTACCAGGGGTCAGGCATAGGTATAAGAGTTAATAGTCTGTTGAACCCTTCCGAAAAGTAGGCCGTAACTGTGACTAAAACATGGTCGACTTCAAAACGAAATCGAAAAAAAATATTGAATTTTTTCACATTTTTCTACTTTTCGATTCTAGGATTTTGATGAAATTTTTCTGATTTTTTTTCGATTTCGATTTTGACTTGGACGTATTTTAGTCACAGTTACGGCCTACTTTTCGGAAGGGTTCAACTCGTGATTCTAAGAGCTTGGCGAGAGAGTGAGAGAGAGCGAGAGAGAGAGTGGGAGAGACACGAGAATAAAAACAAATTGTACAATGAAATCAATCAAGTTCAGGCGATAGGCGAGCGCGCTTAGCATCCCGTGCTCGGGGTGGTGATGGTGGCACATTCTCATCTTCGTAGTCTGCTTCAACCTTCGCCTCTGGTACGTACTCCAACGCCAACTGCTCTCTGCGTCGCTTCTCTCCGTGATCCATCTCGATCAGGAACATCGGTTCGCCACCATCAGCAGGTGCGGTGATAGGCATAAACTCCTGCATCTTTGGCGGTACGCGTATGATGGGTGGCGCCAGCAGGTATGGCCGGAATCCGATGATGTTGTGGTTAAGAATATACACCGGCTTACCACCGATCATCATACCCATCGCAGAGACAGCCACATCGAAGCAGCACAGTTGATTGGTCTCCAGCTTCCACTCGTCCCACGGGACTGGCTTCTGCTTGGTGAAGTAGGCGATCGCTGGTGGCTTGGCTACAACGGGTGGCTTCTCTCTCCACATCTTCAACTCCAATGGATGGGTTGGTAACTCACTTGGTCGACGACCTCTGCCATCGACGCCCCATGCCTCCTTCTCGGCCTTGTTCATGTTGCGGCCAATCTTACAGCCAAGTACGATCTCACGCAGACAGGATGTCTTGTTCACCTTGACCTGTGGGCCGCAGCAGGTGGTGTCCTTGGTGAAGTCAGTGAAGCGATCCACGATCTCATCAACAGTCGGATACCACGTATCCGACTTCTTGGCTTCTGCGTCGTATTCGACACAGTCGATAATGTGCTGCTCCTGTGTCTTGGTCTTCTTCTCCACACACCGCTCCGATTCCTTCAGCTTGACATTGTAATCGTCATCCGCCTTCTGCTTCACCTCGTCTATCAGATTGGTCTGAACATCATACATGAATGGACAGCGTCGCTTGACCATAGTGACATAGATCTGACGTTCGGTCTCCATCACCCATTGCGCCCAGCGAGCACTCTCCTGTTGATACGGAATGGCCATGTCGCCCCACTGCTGCTGCCAATGAGTAGGTTCAATGACACATGGCATCTTCCACTTCACTTCGGAGAATGTCTTCTTCAGGAACTGGGGGTCTCTCTTGGCATTGGCTGGGTTGTTGATGTGGTTCCCTTGACCGGTTTCGTGCCACATCGTCAACAACGGCGGGGTACGATAGGTCAGCACAGTACGCGTGTTGGCACCACCCACCTTGATCATCGAGTAATCGGCCTCCAATGCAGCAGACGACTGGATGGAATAGGGTTGGTCGGGAATCACCTTTGATGTGGGTCGCAGATTGGACACATTCGTAGCGGAAGCAGCCGTCGCAGCACCGGGTAAGACACGTGCAGATCCTCCACCTCTGGTTGGTTGCTTCTTCTTGGCTGCTGCATTCGCCTCAGTCTTGAGATGAGTAGAACACTTGACTGAGTCATAGGTAACATCCAATGGATTGATCGTCGAGAAGTACGCAATCGGCGTCTGGGTGTTGATCACATTGAATCGACGTCGAGCCCATTCGGATACGAACAGGTGGTGCGGGGTCGATGTACTGGTGCATAATGGTGGCGGGCGTGTTGTATATCCCACCATGTCCTTGGGTTCTGTCCATTGCTGAGAGATGGCAATGGGCGGCAGAGAAGTCGACTGGTCAATCGCTGACGATGATGATGGCTGTGTGGTTACTGCTGGTACAACAGCCATAGTCGCCGAACTAGATGACGACGACGTTGGACCACTCTTAGTCTCACCGGTTCCATCACCTATGTGTGCAATACGTATCGATCGCGACACCTTGGTAGGATCTATATCACCACCGCCATCCTCTTCTTCGCGCTTCTTGTCGCTGTCAGTTGGTCGCTTCTTCTTCTCCTCCTTCGCCTTCAATGCAGCCTGGGCTGCACGGCGCTTCTCGGCAAGGATGGAAGCACGCGCTGTTGCTGCGGAATCGATTGCAGCAGCAGCGAATCCCATATCTGGCTCAGCAGCCAATGGGGTGGTGGTGGTGAATTCACTATCTTCGACGAGAGACATATCGGCCAGGGACCTATGCACGGAACATAAGTTCCAGTCGACATATCACAGAGATGTGAAGAGATTAAAAGAATATCAAGGGTATCAAAGTGAAAGTATGACAGGTATAGCATGTATCCTGTATTGCATCATACCTATAATCGCTACGTTGCTGTATTTACTTGGTGTAGATCAGTTCGAGATGGCCCAGCAGATACTGACGTCGCTGTTCGAAGCGACAACCGATCCGTCCAAGACACCTGTGTATTTCCATCGTCACTACGACCCCCTTCCCACTGCCGATGAGATCCGCGAGATTCGCTGGAATATCGACACATGGCCAAAGGGTATCCCACCCTTTGACACTTACGATGTGCGTGCCCGTGCTGCCGGTGTCTCCATTGATCGCATCAAGGAACTTGACCGAGAGCAGGCTTTAGCAGCAGCAGTTGTGCCTGAGTCTGTTAAGGCAGATGATGCTCCCAAGGGCGGTAGACCGGCACAGACAGGCGGACCCGCCGCTCCTTGCTGATCCCACTGTGTTTGACATGTAGAATCTGTGTTCCCCCTCTAGCCGTTGTGTTTGTTTCTTTTTGATTTGCGTGTATGTGTGATATATACAGATGGCAGGTGTCACACAGGATGACAGTAAACGCCGTGGCGCGGGTGCATCCATGACAGCATCTGATCTGTTGGCTGCGATTCAGCGAGTGGCGGGTTGGTTCTTAGACTACGACCTAGCAGTGAATCATGGTGGTAGCATGAATCTGGTATCACTCCCATCGGATAAGAAGACAGAGCATGATACATTTCTATCGCATTTGGATGGGGTGGGTATCACCCATGTAGGTCTACCTGTACTGGTTGTGATGGATGCATTACGGAGGAACCATCTACTCAGTGGTGGACATATCATCTTTGGTAAAGCTGCTGCACAGTGGAAGGCATACGAGGCGCTGTTGTGGAAATTCAATATGGAATGGATCGAACGGAGACTGGTGCTAGATCCACATCTATTCGATCGGTATCTGAATGCGATCACATTCGACAGTATGTTCGACGACGATACCAACGAAATGTGGAAGCGTGTGCCCGTGCTGTCGCGTGACTACACCAGGTTTGATCTGTTGCTCAGTAAGAAGTTCTACATGGAAGGTGGTACGGGTGTCTCTGCATTGGCCGTGAACAGTAACAAACGTGTCCATACGATGGCATTCCGTCCAGTGGTCAACACACGTGACGAGATACGCGATGAGGTGGTGATGAGACGAATGGCATTCGAAGCGTCGATACGTGATTGGGCGTCTACCGTGCAGGCATCTGCTCTGTCAGTGGCTTGTCAATACGTGACAGAGGTTACATTGGAACCGGTATTGTCTGATATTAGGAATCGCAACCAGAAGACGCTGTCGCTGTTCGATGAGACATTCCCTGATACCAAATCGGCATGCATACTTGCTGGGAAGGCATTCCATCGGTATCTGTCACCGATAGATCACACTGCGAGGCTGAAGGAGGTGGTGACTGCGTATCATACGCAGCTACACACGGAGATTGGAAAGTGCCCCGCTTCAGGTACAGCCAAGTTGATCCGAGCGATCGCCAGCACTGCACTTGAGAATCTGGAGAAGACGTCATCAACACTGGATTACAGACGCTCGGGCGATGTACAGTCACCTAGATGGCTACTGGAGCGTTCATTCGCTGGTTGGTGTGGCTTCAAGGTGGCAGAGGCGTTCGAAGAAAATGCCAGTGTGTCCACTGTGAATCTACAGGCATGTATGGGTCGTGATGACATCCATCGTACATCCATGGCATCGAAGCTAAGTCCATTGCTCAAGAGTCAGCTGCACTGGCACGAATATTGTAAGTCGGGGTATCTCAATTCGAAGCAGCGGTACACTGACAGTAAGACAGCAAAGGCTGCTATCGATGCCTATACTCGCGTGTTCAGTGATTGTGTAGCCGATGATTTGGTGGTCAACAAACGGAAGATACTGACATCTATCATCGAATTTGTTGATCACAACAGTGGTGCTTCATCGTCGTCTACATCTCTATGGGCCACATTCACTCGTGGTGGTGGTAGTAGTAGCGGGGATCAGATGGATACAATGGTAAAGACGAAAGTACTGGAGATACTGACTACGGGTGGTGGTGGATTACTGACTCCGAATCTGACCAAGATGGAGAAGGTGCTCCTTGAAGACAATTATTGGAACTACATTCAGATAGATGACGTAAAGGCAGTACGTAAGTTACGCCTAGAGTCGTTCACCAACTATTTGAATGACGTATTTGCCAACTCGCGTGCACTGAACAGTGAGGTACAGAACAGGGCATTGATGGTGCGTTCGACGCCACCAACCGTGACATCAGAGTATGCCAGGCTGAATATCAAAGGTTCCGTATTCTTATTGATGACAGAACAGTTAGCTATTGTGAAGGATCGATTACAGGTGTGCACCGATCGATCGTTAAGCTCCAAGACGCCACTGTACGAGAAGGCACACAGCGGCGTCTTCCGTATTGAGGCTGCAATAGCATCCCCTGAACGCCAGTTGTCGTTAGCTGACACCTTGGACATTCTCGCACCGATGTATGGACTTGTGTGTTTCTGTGATTCCATTGTACAGTAAAACACCCAGTCTCTTTCCTTCTGTGTATGGCCCCCGAATGGTGTATATATGTGTGTGAGCAGATGTCCAATAGCAGCACAGGCGGGAATGCGACGATTCCTGTATTTGGGATTGAATCCATCAGTTGTGCCGATACCGATTCTGTATTGGTGGTGCTCTGCTTCGTGGCCACTCCTATATTCATATGGTGGATTGGGAAGTACCTGGATCGTATTGAGAAGCATCCTTGGTTGGCATCCCTATGGTGGTTCTTCAGTCTACTGTTCGTCAATCAGGCCTATCATATGTCTGTACATTCAGTGACATCTTCGTCTCTTCAATCTGACGTCACCACCACTGCTCTCTATTACCTGCCAGTGGTTGCAGTGTTCGTGACATTGCTGATATTCTGTGTCTGGCGCTTCTTCCTTATATGGATCGCACCACTGATGCTCACATCGTACTTCTTCGGAAGGATGGCATGGACATTCTTGGATGGGGCAGTGGCTATCATTGTACTGAGTATCGTATTCCTTGGTGTTCTCGTACTGATAGCTAGATGTGGTTACGTACGCGGCAGAGTGGCACTAGTGGTGACTGTGCTGGTGTATGCTGTCACCAATGTGGTGCTACTGGGTTCATACATGACAGATATGGCAGCCACGCTTGGATCTCCAGATGGGTACAGAAACCGTCTGCTGGTATGCAACGAGAACGCTCCATTCCTACTCCAGTCTTCGGACTCAGTGGGAGCAGTCATAGGTGCTGCGGCTATCATAGTATTTTGGTTCGTGCTTATCCTGTTTATGTCCATTCGTCACTATGGATCCACACTGAAAAGCCCGTCTGCTAGGGAGTTGCATCGATTGGTGAATGAGTCAAGAGCCACAACTCGTCAGAGGGACAGGACCAGCCGCACGGCTAAAGGCGGTATTGACCCAGAAGAAGAGGATTGATCGGCGTGTCTATGGCGGTGCTGCTGGCGAGGCTCTCGTAACAATGACACGGCGTTATTCGCGTGCACTGAGAAAGCTCGAACAGACCAAGGCTGGTCCAGTGAGAGATGCACTGGTGGTTCAGAAGGAACGTTACTCTGAGATGGATATGGATACGCGTTCGTTGCTATCCATTTGCGTCCTGTGTGTCACTGTGCCGTCCGTGCGTGGGAATGCACATGGCATACACGAACTATGTGATAAGTGTTACGGTATTGTCAATGCACTGTAAAAACCCCTTTATTCGCCAAGCTCTTCGAAATCGCGAGTTGCACCCTTCCGAAAAGTAAGCCGTAACTGTGACTAAAATATGTCCAAGTCAAAATCGAAATCGAAAAAAAACCAGAAAAATTTCATCAAAATCCTAGAATCGAAAAGTAGAAAAATGTGAAAAAATTCAATATTTTTTTTCGATTTCGTTTTGAAGTCGGCCATGTTTTAGTCACAGTTACGGCCTACTTTTCGGAAGGGTGCAACAGACTTTTAACTCTTATACCTATGTCTGGACTCCATAGTAAAATATTTTTGTGTGGTGGCGCCAAAACATACAACATGGCGCGAACCACTACGCGGACATAGATTCAACTGTTCATTACCTCGTCATAATGACGCCTCGTTCCCAAGTGGTGATAGCATTGGTGGTGATTCTATTTGGCGTGTTCATCGCCGAGTATGCTGCATTGGATTCTCCTACCACTCCCAAGCCATCGGATCTACTGATTGCCGTGCGCGATGCATCGCGCTATTGCTTCCACAAGCTGGGTGTCTTCTGTGGTATCATGGGTTCGTGGCTCGCGGAGTTGAAGCGACTGTTTGATCTGATTGATCTCACCAATCTGAAGCGTGCTCTATGGAATCTGGTGGAACCCATAATCGAGCTATTCATGTCATGGACGGAGTGGTTCGCAGGATTCCAAGAGTATGCATCCTCGATGGCGTCCCCCGTACTCATACCACTTGGGTGGTTCGGGCTCGTTACCGGCATCGGTTGGGCTCTTTGGTATCTAGCTGGACCTGTACAACAGGACAAGGTGATTAAGCTGATCTTGAAGTGTTATTGGTTCTTCGAAGGAGGAGTCCCACCGCAGGTTGCGGATCCTGAGGGACAACCAAACAGCCGTTCACGCGATGCTCAGCCTGCCGCTAACCGCCGCCCCCCCGTCCCGTTCATGGATAGCCTATTCTATGAACGTTTATCAATGACATTTGTGTGTGTTTTCGAATTGTAATGTACCCTCCCTGATATGGAATGTCTATCTCAGATACAGATGGCATCGATGTCCCCAGATGTAACGATCGTAGTGGCACCTCCTCCTCCGCCTCCGCCGCCACCGCCACAACCACCAGTAGCAGTCCCTAGTGCTACAGATGTCGCAGCGTTAAATCATTGGTGCCAGTTGGTATTGGGATGGTCATGTACCACAGATGCGACTCAATGGATGCAGACGATGTCTGCCATGTACACATTGGTAATGGCACCAGGAATCTCGGATGAGCTCGGATTGGTAATGGGTGAACAGTTTGCTGTGCATGTGGCACAGTTTGGTATTGAGTGGCCCCATCGATTGCCTATCATATTGAATCTACTGACTGTGGCTCCTCTATGGACCACAGTGGAACGACCACATGGGTATCATGCTCCTATAGACGGGGATCGCCCCGACAAGAGAACCTATCAGACTCTCGCAATCTTGACGATGAATACAGTCGATACTGCGTTTGGTGGGCAGATGCCAGTCGACTGTGCCAACTGTAGCAGACGTTTGAAGACTGCGATGGGCGCATTGACCTATACACGTCGGGTTGTCACCGTGGGCAAAGGTACTGCATCTGAAGCACGGTATTCACTATTTGCTGTGTCGACAGCATGCAGTGCCATCTGTGCAGAACAGTTGACCAAGCGTGTCTCTATTCGTATGCCCTGTTTCTATGTGTAATGCATGCTGGGGGTTTCTTCTTGTTTTCCCTTTTTAACCTTGTCCTCATGTTTGGATGGTCAAAAACAGATGGCAGCTACTGTACCAGTGGAGACGAAGGGTCGGATGGTGAACTTCGAGTGCGGCGTGAAGTTCCTGGATACTCTGAGTCCATTGGAAGAAACCGTCAAACGTTTCATGGCATTGCCCGGTGAAGAATATCGCAGATCTGTCATCCTCCAGATGTTCAGTGCTGCCATGGAAGACGAAACGCGCATCCCCGCGCCACGTCCCCCGGCGTCCGTCGAAGCGATACAGATGGCATTCGCTCGGCGTATCCGTATGTGTTCCATTGTATATCATGGAATGGCACCGAATCGTGTATTGATCGTGGGTGCACTGAGACGCGCCGGCACGGAATCACTCTCTGCAGCTCCGTCGTTCATGTCCACTACTCTCACAGACGCCGACCTCCGCACGTTCGCCGGGTCGTGGGTGGACACTGTTCCAGGCCATCGGTGGCATTGTGCCATATGCGATAAGGAGTTGACAGCAACAGGTCCCACAGCAGTACGCGTGATGGCATACGGATTGCGTGACCGTACTGTGTTTATGGGTGGTGTGTGTGCCGCCAATTCCAAATGCTTGGGTGACTATGTGAAGCTAATCACCAGTCGTCTAGCTGTACCCGATTCGAGTCCGCTTGATGTGTGCGACTTTCTGATACCACAGCTGTCGATGACGACACGGACTGAGGAATCTCCGTAAAGACATATTCTCTTCTTTTTTTGTTGATGATTCCCCTAATGGTCCCCAGCAGGTGACATTCGTTGATACGCTCTCTCGCAGATGAATAACTTTATCATCACCGTCGTCGTGGTAGCGGTGGCATTCTTGTCGGTCGTGGGAGCCTCACCACCATGGAAACCTGCTGCTCCTGAACGAATGGACATGCATGCCAAGATTGCACAGCAGTTGATCGAAGGGATTCCCTTGGTGGTATTGGAGACCATGGTATCGGAGATTGACATGACCAGTCGTATGGACTGTGACCAAGCGGCTGCGTTGAAGCTGTATGATGAAGGGTTCCAGGCGTTGGAGACTCTGCGTTCTACCGGTGATACAGCAGCTCATCGATGCGGCATGTCGGTGTTCTGGTTCGATTTCGAACGTGAGTTCTTCAGAGAACCTACAAAGAAGAAGGAAGTACAGATGGCAGCGGTCCATTATCATGCTACATCTACCAAGGCATTGAAGGCGGTAGTGGTGAAGCATCTCAAGATGATCGAGAGGTGTATCACTCCGCTCTCCGCTGCAGTAGCGCATGTACAAGCAGTTACGACTGTGATTAAGGCTGCTCGTATGGATTGTTAGATCTGTTTCTTCCTTTGTTTGTGTGTGTTGTGGTGTATTGATGATCTGATGTGATGCCCGTTATAGATGCAGCGTTGGATCATCGTGATCGTACTAGTTGGATGCCTCGCTGGTGTTGTGAGTGGTGATGAATTTGATCCGGCCCAACCGTGCGTCGTCGATCTCGACCCGATTAGTATGGCACTCATACGGGACTTGAACCGTATCAAGGAGCGCCAGCGTGTACAGGATCTGAATACACAGGCATTGGAGTTGGATGTGGCGATACGATATCTAGCCGAGGAGGACACTCGTGGCGAACTGAAGTTGGATGAATTCAAAGCTGAGTTCGTGACCAACGGCGTATTAGGCTTGCTTGCGAGGTGTGCAGCTACGAAGTTTGCCATCGCGCCGAAGCTATGCGACCTTCTCGCTGAAAAGGCTGGGTCGAAGCGGACCGATCCCATCTTATGGATCATGGGTCAGATCAGTGAGATCAGAGGCATGCAGGATCGCATGTGGGATGTATGTATGTCCCGCAGTTGTTATTAGTTTTTGAATTGGGTTGGATCATGTATGCGCGTGTGTCTCATTCCTTGTTTTTGATTTTTTGATCTGTGTGTGCATGTGACAGATGTACAGACTCTTCGGGATCTTAACGATCCTGATTGGTACTGCGTATGCTGCATGCGGTGGATCCAATGGACAGACATGCAGTGGAGTAGGAACCTGCAATGGTTTTGCAGGTGGATTCCAGTGCACTTGCCAGGACTCGAGCTATTACGACACTGGATGTAACTCTCATCGCTGTCAGAGTACTGGATTCGGTAGTACCATTGGTCCTCCAGGTGGACCCTATTGTTCCACTGTAGGAGCATGTGTGGTATGGACCGGTGCCCCTTCTTCGTCATTCGGATACAACTACTGTCAATGTGATGGCTTCACGCAGCCGTTCTGTATGGATCCTACCTGCATCAACGTAGGGTTCCAGTATTCGCCACAGGTGTTAGGCCTGCCCATCACTGCCGGTAGCGTGAATGCACAAGTGGCCATTTTTCTGGGTACTCCCAGTTCCCCTATCTTTGGATCGCCGTGTTCCGGATTGGGGCTCTGCTCGAACGATGGGACTACCTGTCTCTGTCCTCGTGGTATGGCTATGCCATGGTGTGTCGCTTATACATGCCTGCCACCAGGTTCAGCAACTCCGTGTGGCGGGAATGGTGTCTGTAATGCTATACCGAACCCCGGTGTACAGCCTGGTGGTAGCTATCTCATCGGTTCCACGTGTGCGTGTGCCAATGGATGGGAAGCACCCACATGTGAGATTTGGGACTGTGGTCTCTCGATCGGGAATGGATTGGCGTGTAACGGTACCGGTACATGCAGTGGATACCAGACAGGTGCAGGTTCGTGTGCCTGTAATTTGGGATCGGGTGGGAACATATGCGATACACCCACGTGTACATCACCGTCAGTAGTGGGCACGTGTGCTGGAAATGGTACCTGCACGAGTGGTGTATGTACTTGCGGTGTTAACAATTGTGGCAGTCTCTGTGAGGTTGGATGTGGTGGCTGTGGAGCCACTGGTTCGACCATGTGTCAATGCTTGGCCACCAGCACTCCTGATGTATACAGTGGCACTACATGTGTCTGTAAACAAGGCTATGGTGGACAGTACTGCTGTCCTATCTCTCCCCTCACTGGGACCGTATGCAGTGACAACGCGTGTCTACCGGGTGGTGTGTGTGCATGTCCTGGTACCGTTGGCGGCAATGCGTGCAGTGGATTTGGTACATGTAATGCGATTACTGCATATGGCACTTGTACGTGTAACACAGTGAACGACTTTACGACGCCGAACTGCTGCCCTAAAGCCATTAGTTCTAGTGGACGCTCAACCGAGTGTGGTGGTCGTGGCGTTTGTACCGGTACTGGATGTCAGTGCAACGCGGGCTACAGTGGTGAATACTGCTGTCCGGCAGGCTGCAACGGCGCCAACGGTGTGTGTACGGCTGGTGGTTGTCGTTGCAACACGGGATTCGCAGGCTCTGCTTGCCAATTCAACACGCTGTGTCCAGCTACATGTAACGCAGGCAGTGGATATGGCACATGTCTCACTGAGCCAGTAGAGCAGAACCTACAGTGGTACTACTCGACACAAGCAACACCGAAAGCTTGGCATGACTATGACGATGTATTGGGATTCGGTGGCTACGATCCTACATTTACTATCCAGGGGGTGACATTCATCACCCCATATGCCAATGTATTGATCAAGTTCGCAAAGGGGTTCTATGGTATAGATCTACGCACCCGCAACGCATGCAACTTCAATGACTACTGGGCCAATCTCAAGACACAGACGGAGACACCGTACAATCCCAATACGTTTGGTTTGCAGACACCCTACCCGTTCCCAGTGAATTCAACGTATGATATGTTGTATCAGATCGCGGGCGGTGGGTATTCATGTGACAGTGCTACCAATTACATTCGTGTGGTATCTGCACAGCAGGCAGCGGGTAACGTCTCTGTGTGGGCCACTAGCCTCATCCAATACTACAACCCGAATGCAGCGATGGTGGATCCTGGCTATCTCGCAGCGATTGTCTCGAATCTATCGATACCCATCAGTCCGCAATGCTGCTCAGTGAACAGCTTCAGTCCCACACAGACCAGTGTGGACACTACATCTGCTCACGTATGGGCCATTCTGAACATATGGTTGTACAGTCGCAATGTGGATCCATCCACCGGTGCCGATCCTGTACCAATGTCATTCGCACCACCAAGACATTGTGCATGTACCCGACAGTTTGTACACCCGTCAGCAGTGTCCATGAGCGCTGGATTCAATGATGACATCCGTCAGACATCTCCACAGAGTTGGCAGCCAGATTGTAGCGTCTCCATCTTCCAATCGGGATTCACGGGTGTGTATCCAGCGAGGATCGCCAACCCAGTCGACTGTGGTGGTTACCAGGATGGTGAGTTCTGGGGTCGCTACAACCCCACATCGCAACAGTGTGTGTGTAATCCACATCGTTCCAACCCGGACTGTAGTCAGGTGCTACCCGACAACTGTTTCGACCCTACACAGGGCACTACAGCACTCGCTTGTAATGGACTGTCACATGGTATCTGTATCGCTGCCGGTACTCCCGGTTGTGATTGTGTGGTCGCTGGTAATGGCCCAACCAAGTACACTGGACGATATTGCCAGTATTCTGTATGTTCGTGGAACGCATCCACAGAGATTGGTCGCACCACCGAGTGTGGCGGCAATGGTATCTGTGTGCCTACGTATACGTGTGATCCTGCTATGGCTCCCGGTGGACCATTCGACCAGCTCGGTGCATTGTCACCGGGTAATACCTGTTACCCCACAGGCACGTGTACGTGTGACGTGGCTGGTGAATTATCACTGAGTGATTCCACTGGTTCGCCGCCAACTCTGCCAGTGGGCCCCACGTGTGCTGTCAATGCCATTGCGCAATGTGGTATCGCTGTACGTATCTCATCCACGTCTGCCAAGGTGAAATGGATGCAATGCAATGGCAATGGCATCTGTACATTGAATACCACTGCTTCTCAGTATGGATGCGTGTGTGCTACGGGATGGACGGGTCCATTCTGTACGATTGCCACCTGTGCAGTAAGTGGTGGCTGCAATAGCAATCAGACATGCGTCACAGCCACCAGTATGTGCCAATGTAAGCCATTGTATTCGACACCTGTCGGTTGCACCTCGCAGACATGTGCCTGTTCGGTCAGTCCATGTGTCAATGGATTGCCTGATGCAGCCACTGGTACCACTTGTAACTGCTATCCCAATTGGGTGAAGAACACAGCAGGTCGTTGTACCATCCTACAGTGTCCCTTGACGATGTTGACAGATCTAGGTGAGCGCGTCTGTACTTCCTTGGACCCCGTATGCAACTCCACTCAAGATTCCCATCGTGACAAGTGCTGTGAGAATTCGTGTAAAGGTGGATGTGTGATCAGCGGCACCACCGGTCTACCCACGTGCAATTGCAATCCGCCATGGGTATACCAACCCATTGCCACACAGACAGATAGTGTATGTCACAGCATATGCCATGGCCACGGTTATACGACCCGTCAGGGTACGGGTGGGACTACCATATCGTGTCAGTGTTCCAAGTCGTTCTTCTTGTACCCGCTGTTCAATAGCACCACTGATTGGTTGGATTCTACGTGTCTCAGGACCACGTGTCAGACCGGAGGAGTGGTCAATACATTGGATAACGGGTGTTCATGTCCCAATGGAACATTTGGCAGCAGCTGTTCGCTATTCCCACCTGTATCTTCCTCGTCTTCGTCTGCGCTCCCCTCCTCGTCTGGTACGGCAACGACATCGACTGCGAGATCCTCTGTATCTTCGTCGTCTTCTGGGTCGCCATCTTCGAGCAGTACGGGCACGGGCGTCACATCAACAGGCGTCTCATCGGGATCATCTGGGGCTTTAGCATGTTCATCCACATCTTCCTCGACGGTATCATCCCTCTCGTCTTCGGGCCTGTCGAGCCAGTCTACAAGTATCTCATCCTCTGGTGGCCCTTCGGTGTCACTCTCGTCGTCGTCGGCGGCACCTTCCCCGTCCACTGGCTCCGTGACCGTGACCTCCGATGTTGGTAGTAGCAGCGGCAGTAGCAGCAGCAGCACCGGTAGTAACCTCATGGCTGTCATCACGTCACCTGGCGTGGATTTGGCATTGGCATTGGGCATACCTGGTGGAATAGCAGCAGCAGCAGTGATTGTTGTCGTCATTATCGCACTGTGCACTCGTACCGCTCCAGTGGCCGGTGTTGCCTTAGTCTCTGGATATGTGCCCGCTCTAGATGACATGAACGAAGTGGAGCTCACTTCTTAGTGCAGATCTTGTTGAATTTCCTTAAACGTGTTGAACTACTTATCGTGTAATTTCATTTTTTCGCGCCAGCGCCAATTGGTCATTATTTCGCGCGTTCTCTCTCTCTCTCTTCCGAGTGCTCATGACATGCATTATAGATGGCTGCTGCTGGTTCGACAACCAATCGAATGACACGATATGTTGTGTACTTCAAAGTGGGTAGTGGTGGCCCTCCTGTCACATTTGAACAATATGCTGCTACGGTGGGCCCCGACGCTCATGTGGCAGCAGTGCCAGCTCCCAGGAATGGTGAACAGAAGGCAGGACCACCACCGGGTTCCTATTACATGATCATCGAGGACACCGGACATTCGTGTCCAGTAAGCTGCAATGTATTCCCACATCCAGGTGGTCGATTCCTGCGTATGGATGAAGCTACTGGCATGGTGGCATTGCGGTTGCGCACTACTATCGCTATCCCTGTTTCCGATGGACGCATGCGTATCATTGGTGCGATTCGTGCGCGTGTGCCTACAGTTGGGAATCTAGTTCCTCCTCCTCCTCCTCCTCCGCCACAGCAGCAGCAGATTCCCACACATCATACACCGTTGTAGATCATGTTTCTCTCTCTCCCTGGGTTGCCGTATTCGTGTCATCTGTATGTTGTATAACAGATGACGCTATCCAATCTATCGGTTCTATTTATCAATGCATTGGCTACATTGGGAGTAGTCGGATGGTTCATTAAAGTATTCTACGATTGCTGGGATACTAATAAGCGGTTCCATCGTCGTCCTCGTCCCATTCCGTATGAACAGCCATTGATGTAGATGACATCCAAGTGTGTTGTCTGTCTTCAGAAGTGGAAGTCTGGAGGTCGTGGTGATGGACGATACGTCGTAGCGGGACGGACTGCGTTGGTATTGGGATGTTCCGTGACACTGTGCTCGGCTCGGTGTCTGAATGCATTGAATGGTGCATTACCTGTGCCAGTACCGCGTATCGTGGGTACGACCACGCGTGATATGACAATGGTACAAGAGATACTGGTGAATGTTGCATCGACCAAGGCGCGCAGGATGGTAGAAGAAGGAGAAGAGGCGAAAGTGGGTGTATCATTCTTGTAGAATATATAACAGTTGTTTTTCCGTCTGTGCCGTGGTGTTCTCTCTGATCGTCGTCATGTATGTGCGTATCAGATGATGGTATCACCGCAAATAGCGACCGTGATACTCATACTCGGTACCTGGACATTAGCGCGTATGGTGATGTCCCCCATTCAAGTCGGATCTCCGGAGTACACCGAACGGACAAAGGAGCTGTTGAAGATGGTTGTGGCAGAAGACATTGAGTATACCTATCGGTGCATGGGGGATGGACGCATTAGCGGCATCGAATGTCAGTCGCGTGGTTGGCGTGGTCATATATTGCACAATCCTGACGGGCCACTCTACCGGTGCCCTAGAGGATACTATGGGCTCTATGGAGTGCACAGCGGTCAAGGCGTGATGGACTGTTATGAGGATGATGGTAGTGGGGTTCCCATGAAGGTGAAACTAACGACGGAGATGCTATGTCCGAATGAACCTAGCAGAGAACACTTTCGGCCCCAATCATTCGGTGATTGGTTGTTGTATGTGCTCAATGACGCATATATGTGTTATACACTGCCTTAGTGTTCTTTGTCTGCTTTCTCATCCCCCTTTGTAACCGTGGCTCTCTCTCGTCAACAGATGCCCAAGTGTGATCGCTGTGGAGCTCTGGACTCGTCTATCTTGGTGATCAGCGAAGGTGATGCTGCATCACAGTACTGCAGTTTGGATTGCATGACAATGTCAGGATTGGAACAGCTCGGTGCCACTAAGGTGGATGCTATACGCATGGTGAATGCAGCTGCATCGGATTCTCCGCGTGACATTGACGGATCTGTGATGGACGCTATTGACCATAACAATTATGATCGTGCACTGCCATCGAGTCACCCGGCACCCCCCATCGGCAAGAAGAAGAAAGAGAAGGAGGAGAAGAAGACCAAGCTCTTCGGTTAGTTTGGCGCCAAAAACTACTTGGCGCCAATTTTGTACATTTTTTGGCGCCAAACGTGTTTCATTTCATTTGTTCGTTCTCTCTCTCGTCTGACCTGTGGTGGTGATGGTAGATGGCAGCTACTCCTCCACCCAAGACGAGTTTCACCACATCTCCGTCTGATGTGTCTCCGCTCGGTTCGGCGCCATTTGGGTTGGAGATCAAGTTCGTGGCCGGTCCTGGTGTGCTGATAGCAGCAGCGGTGATGCTCGTCGGTGTATTCACTGCGACTCGGGTAGTGAAAGGGATGAAGTAGAAGTTGGCGACCCGTACTAATTGATCTTTGCGTGTTTGTTAAACACGATTGTTTTCTGATCATTTTGTCTTCTCGTCTGACTTTGCGGATGTGAACAGCAATGGCACTCGTGGTCTATACCAGCCCGGAGGAGTTCAAGTTCAGTGTGATGGTTAAAGCTGCAACACCTCGTACTTTCTCAATCGATGCTCGTCCGCAGCATACTGCCGCGAGTAACAACGACCCCGCCGCGTGGGAGTCACGACATGTTGCTATCATGAGATTCGGGTCTACAATGATGGCTGGATGTCCGATGTGGCATCATATCCAAGGGTGTCCCCTGCAGTGTCCCGAGCGTCTACGTGTGGCACGAATTGCCTGGGAGCAGAGGAGGCTTATGTGGATCAATGCAGATGTCATCTGGCGCCATCGTCCGTACTTCACTTCTACTGATGCTCGTTACCTTACGACCTTAGGTCCGGGAGTCCGTGCCGCGGACGGTCTCGATTCACAGAACAGCGTCGTGCAGATCCCCTCTCATCACGAGTCAGTGGCTCCATCGCAGAACAGTGGTGATGTAATATCCGCGTATGATCAAGCGCTGCTTCGCCGGATAAGCGGTTACGATGACGATGTCGATGACGACGACGATGGCGATATGCCCGAGCTAGTGCAGCCCAATACCCCATTGACTCAGAATGGGTTATAGTGTATCTTTTTGTGTTCTGTTCTCCTCGCTGTTTCTCTCTGTGTGTGTCTATCTGACCTGTGGTGGCGATTGACAGATGGCAGCCACCGAAGAGAAGAAGAAAGGAGGAGGACCCAATCTGGCACATGTGGCCAAATGGGGTGATCTACAGAAGCAGTTCTTAGTGGCTCTCTTCTCTGGTAGTCACGCTGCTCAATTGGCAGCCATCGGTACCATGTATGGCTTCTGTATGGATCCATCAGTGAACAATGCATGGGTGGCGACATTAACGGATAACGTACGCAGTCTGATGAAGATGGTGGATGCATTGCATCCGAAGTACTACTTCTATGCTGTGATGGTATCCGCCAAGGAAGTGGCATGGGCCTCGGTGGAAGTGGATGAAACCAAGGCGCATTCTGCATCGGCTGTATTCGATGAGATGGAGTTAGGTGCTCCGAGTGCAGTGGTCTCCAATAGTGCGACCATCCAATGGAAGTGTGTCACGTGTGGTACCACTCTGGCTCCTCCTGGTAGTGGTGGTCGTGTGGGTATCTCTCGACAGACCATTGTCTATGCACCGTCTCGTATCGCTGGTACACGATGGATGCTGGCACGTACACTGTGTGCTACACCCCTCTGCTCAGTCATCAGCGATGTGGAGTTCTGTGCTCGATTCAAATCGAAGGTACAAGGAGGATTCGCACAGATCGTACACAAGGCCAATCACCCGGTACTTCAGAGGGATATACCAGCTGGTACTCCCGAGGTGTCGTTGTCGACTAAGTAGATTGTGTTCTTCGTTTCTCATTCGTTCGATTGGTAGTTTGCTGAATGCGATGTCGAATAGATGGCATCCAATGCTCGTAGTCGTCGTTATCCCACCAGTGGTACTACTACCATGACCGTTGCAGCATATCCCAAGTCCAAGGCAGTGAAGCGTGGTCGTCATGAACAAGCGACGGTGGTGGTGGCCAAGACCGAGAAGAAAGCGAAGAAGGAGACAATGGCGACCACCGAGAAGGCGTGTGGGCTATGCCGTGAGATCTACAAGTCGGTACCGGAGGAGCCCGGGTGTGTTGGATGCTTTGAGAACCGATGTGATGATTGTGTCTACATGTGCATGAACGATGATTGCAAGAGTCTCATCTGTGGCAACTGCAAGCCCAAGTATCGATGCAAGACATGTGGCGCTCCTCTCTGCTCTGCTCATACCATGTGTAGCGGATGTGAGCGACGTGCAGTAGCTACCGCTACCGCCACCAAGAAGACCAAGAAGGCGTCCAAGGTGGAGGAGAAGAAGAAGGAACTCCGATCGTGTACCAATTGCTCCGGTGTTGCGACACTCGTACAGAAATGTGCCACGCTCGGATGCCATTATTATGCATGTGAAGATTGTGCGGATTGGGAGCACAATCCCGATTGGAAGTGTCCCTTCTGTTACAACCGTAGCTCGTGTCATTCATGTGGCTGTAAGATCACCACGGAGCTGCAGAGCTGCAACACGATGATCGAGCCTGGCTGGTGTCCAGTTGTCACATGCATGGAGTGTTCAGGTGGAGATGCCATTGATCGCAAGTGGAACTGCAAGGAGCACCAAGCGAGCGAGAAGAAGAAGGATGACCCATCGTGTCCGTTGTGTATGTCAAGTATTAACCCATCCAAGTGTACCAACTGCAAGAGGATGTGCTGTGGATCGTGTAACTATGTCTGCAAAGAGGGAGACTGTAGCAACATGCTGTGTGGTGTATGCTATCGTATCCATCGCTGCATCGGTGGAGGTTGCGACAACAAACTATGCATGCATCACGCCGGTGGCAGATGTTATAAGTGCAGATCCCATTCATCATCATCATCCGGTGTGGCTACCATTACCCACTTTGCAGATGGTCGACCCAAGCCGATGGCTGGTGATATCGTCATGGCGATGTTCAAACGGAAGGAGATGGAGGAGAAGTCTGCGCCGCATCAGATGGGTAGGAGGTCTGCCCCTAAGAAGGAGACCATACCAGGACTGATGGTCACATTGTGCATCAACTGCGACAAGCGTGTAGCCCTCGACGGTACCACGATGTGCGAATTGTGCTGGAGGGATCGACAGTCCAAGATGGATGTTGCGTCGTCTTCCTCTTCGTCACCTGCTGCTGCCAAGGCATTCGATTGTGAAGCCTATGGCAGCTGTCGTGAACCTGGTGTGGCGACAATCGCTCGTTCGGATGGGACGAATGTGCATGTATGTCTGAAGCACACAGAGACCGAGAAGAAGAAGCCACCGCCTCCGTATCGCATCCCATCGCGTCGAGACAGATGCATTGGATGTGACAAAGGGAGATCCTTGTGTCGCACTCTTACAGAGTGCCCTTGTTGTGAAGACAAGTTCGTATGTGATCGATGTGCCGAGACATGCCAGTTCTCGGGTGTATGTGCTCATGTTCGGTGCACCGAGTGTAAAGCAGATGGCATCTCCACTTGTATTCATTGCAAGGAGAAGTTCGTATGCGGCAATCATGCATCGGATCCGATTTGCATGACATGCTTTGAGACATCCAAGAAGCGTCTCATTGCACAGACGGTGGTGCGTGGCGTTCTGTGCGAGAATGTACCCAATGAAGAGAAGCTCATCGAAGAGGAGCTGAAACGAATGGACAAGGAGGAGGAGAAGAAGAAACCAGCACCCGTGACTATCATCGATGCGATGATTGCTCGCGGTGTATCGATTGAAGGTGATGCGGACAAGTGTGCCTCAATGAAGTGCACCAATCGCACCGCTAGCGATACACTCAAGTGCAAATTCTGCAGTCGTGGCTATTGCTTCCGATGTATGACGGGATGTGCAGCAGCTGTCTGTGATGGTCTCATCTGCGACGGATGTGTATCGAAGATCAAGGGAAGCTTCGATTGTACCCGCTGTGGAGCTACGATGTGTTCGAATCACATGGAGCGTGTATGCGACGAATGTGACCCTGATGGATCGATTATGAAGGCGAACCCTCCTCCAAAGAAGAAGCAAGCCAAACGCATTGGTGCATCCAAGAAGAAGAAGAAATTAACACCCACCGAGTGTGCCTGTTGTCACATGGAAGGCACCGGCAAGAAGCATGCTTGCAAGACGTGTGGCCACAAGGTGTGTGGTGGATGTTGGGATCGTTGTGAAGCAGCGGATGGATGTAAGAAATCCATTTGTCATGATTGTACTCACTGTACGGATCACATTGGATTGAAGTAGATTTGCGTTTCATCTCCGTGTTTGTGTTGCATTTTTACCTGGTCGCTCACGCGCTCCCTTGTGTGTTAGATGGCAGATGGACCAGCAGTAGCTCCTCCTCCTCCGAGTGTAGCAGGAGTGGCTGCATCGCCGCCTATTCCATTGTTACCCGATCATGGCACCGGTCATCGATATTCCATCTGTGTCAAATGCGGCAACAAAGGCAAGACACATAAGATGTTTGGATGTCTGCGCAAAACATGCAAGACGTTCTGTACACCCTGCCGCAAGACCGTATGTCACTGTCGTTGTGGATCTACAGCGAGGTGTCCGGCACATCTAGATGTGCCATGTGAGAAATGCACTCGTGATGAACCAGTCCTCCAAGTACCACGATTGGGTATCACAAGACCAACAAACCGCATGCCGCTGCGCCGCCAAGGCATTGGCTACAGCTTCCCTTACAATTGGCTCCTGGCACCCGATGAAGCCAAGGCAGCAGCAAATGCTGGTCGAATGGATGAATATGAACGTATTATGGAACCGATCAATGAGCGTGATCACAAAGAAAGGACTGAACGAGTGGCACCCATAGTGACTCCAGTGGATGGAGTTGTACCAGCACCACCAATCGTACCTGGATATGAACTTGCATTCCCTGAACGGAAGCGATATGTACAGGTAGATCCCATTGGCGATTATATGGACAAGGTCGAAGGACAGAAGCAGTCGATAGGATCCACACCGTACCTTGTGGCATTAATCGCTATCGGTTATCCCGATCCCATTGCGCGCGTTGTTCGTGATTATGATTATTATCTACCACGAACAATGGAAGAAGCGATCGAAGCCGAAGAGATAAGGTCAGGAAGTTATCTCAGGCCCAAACTCCCATTGGACGGTGAGAATTTCACGCGTTCGGCGTGGCCGGTTCATGGATCGGATGGGTTACCCAGCTATGGTGATACGTTCTATCAATTGCGTGGTTATGGCTTCAAAGTAGAAGTCGCTGGTTCGAAGCCTATACTATCATTTGCATCTGGCATCCATGGTGTGGATCACGATCATCAGACATCTACGTTCCTCGATGTGATGTCAGAAGGAACGGATCCATGGTGTCCGGTTCATGTCTCGGTGAATCACAGTCGTGTTCCGGCACGTGATACGTATCGCTATGGACAGGCTCTGAAGCGGCACGAAGGCGTACCCCATTGGAAGTGCGATGGTCATCCGCCATCAGCATCTGATCGCGATGTGATCTTCTGTTATCCAACTCGTATGCCACGATACAGAGGCGAAATCTATCAGATCATTGCATGGGCAGTGGTTCGTGACATGAAAGAATCGCTAACTGATGCTGTGATCCATGATCGATTACTCGCGGTGATGTCTGTTCCACCAACAAACAAGGAGCGCTACCGAGATGCGGTTCATGGCATTGAACCATTGCCATGGACCTCTTGGGTCGCACCAGCTGTACCGCTACGAGTGGAAGCGAACAGCCACGAAGAAGCGAAGATGATTGTTGCAGACTGGAATGAAGATGACTGGAAGAAGGCGGAGGCTGAACGAGACGCCACCCGGCTAGCCGCTGAAATGGGTCGTGCTTCGCTGGCGGCAGTGAAGACGGAGCAGGAGTACATCAATGTGGACGAATGGAAGGCGTTTCGTGATGTTATCGCGGCTGGACCAGTGGCAATGGCACCAGATCGAGCATGGAAGACAAAGTTGGACACGGTTCTACAGGATCCTGCTCGTACCAGTGGTCTCACAGCGAACTATATGACCGGGGGTCCACATCTGCAACATTTCAGATTCGCTCAACAGTCAGGACCATTGGTACCACCACCACGAGCAGAGACGATTATCCCACCAGATGTGGCTCTCGCTGATGGTGCTGCCCCACCTGCACCTCCAGGCAAAGAAAGGCTTACTGGTCACTATTCAGGATGTCGTGGTATTGGTTGCACCCGGTACATTAACGATGATGATGATGGTGGAAGATGGTACTGTACTAGATGTGTAGGGCGGATATGCTCACCGGGTTGCGCAAGCCAGAGACCCGATGGTCTGTGTCATACATGCGTGGATGCACCGCCCGATGTCCCACCTGATGTGCTGCGTAATTCGGTACAATGGAAGCAGGCAGTCGTGTTTAACCCAATGTCCATCAAGCTGTTCCAGGATGCCGTGACTGGCGTTTCTTCCGAGCGGAAGAAGCGACATAAGGCTGCTTATCGTAAGAAGAGGCGTGATAAGGAGCGCGCCGCATTGTAAACGGTGTTCCTCTTTGTTTTGTATCCTTTGGTTCTGATCGATTCACACCCTTCTGTGATGCAGATGTTGCGTACAATCTACAATATGCTACTGCCAGCACCGCCCGCTCCTGTACCGGTCTATCGTAGACGGACAGATGAAGCCACTCTCAAGGCAGTGACGATCATCGATAAGCGGAAAGAGGCTGAAAGAGAGAAGACAATCACTACCGTTGCGTACGTGTTGATGGTATACTTTGTGTTGGGTTACACACCGTTTGTCCCAGCGGCATGTGCTGTGCTATCTGCCTGTGCCATGTGTACGTTTAGTGCGTCTAGTACGTGCGTCGATCACTATCTCGAGAGCTGGATCGGCCCTCCAGTGTTGATGTGTCCCTATGGACTGACTGAGCCATACCCAGAGGACGCTCACTCTAAGTGGTTGTTCTACGGAATCGGCAACGACACAGTGGATGCATATGCATGTCACGATGGATGGGATCTACGAATTGATCCCGATGGAACAGGGGCTATATGCCAGTGGCATTACGTATCCGAGAACGGGGAGGAGACATGGCCTCGATTTAAAGTCGAGCGGATACACAGAGACAATATGATCATACCATCTGTCCTCGTCTCTTATTGGGACGACGACGATCTCAATAGGATGAGTCGCACCAGACGATTGGGTATGGTCCGCAGTGCCCAACGTCGCGTACTCGTGGAACGTGGAATGGAAGATGACATGTTCGGAAAGTGGAGATTGCAATGGAACACTTCGGTTTGCCCTCCCGTTGTTGCTGTACCATAATTCCATTTCCCTTCTTAGAGTTCTATGTCGTATTCGGTGTGTCTCACATGAAAATGTCTTTCAGATGAACAGTGAATGCCTGATTGTACTGGCGATCTTGGTGGTTGCTGGTATTGCATCGGTAGAAGTGGTATCCACGGGTCTTCGGGGCAGACAGACGTCGTCGTTGGTACATCACCACCATCACGGTGATATACCATGGCATACATGCTGCCTGGGTTCACACATACGACTGCTGTCGAATATGTACGATGACCATACCTTTAACTATGACAATGTCACCTATAGCTATATCGACAATGCAGATGGGATACCAACGGCGCATGAATATGGGTTCTACGTGGAGCGTAGATTGATGGTATGGCGCCATCATCATCTATGCAAGACACTGCCTACCGCTGTCTTTCCGACACTTGTCAACGAGAGTACCGTCGTCTCATTGGAAGCCTCTGGCTTGTGTGTCTCCTCTGTTATGGACGCGGCGGATGGAATCAATTCCAAGATGTCGATTGCTGGTGTACTCGACGAGATGTGTCGACCATCGCACCCATTGGGACGTACTCGATTCCAGATGACGAGTGTACGCTTTGGTGTCTTCGTAGTGGATGCAGATCCAGTGTATGGCATGTGTATTATTTGAATGAATTTCGTCTCTCTCTCTCTCTCTCTCTTCCTAATGTATCTATTGTTGACAGATGGCAGCTGCTCCTGTGATGAAGACCGGAGACGCAGCATGGGAAGCAGCTGTACAATTGGAGTACGCGGAGCTACAGCAAGAGCGTGGTAACATCGCCGCGTTAAGAGAAAAGAAGAAGAGCGGTGTGCCACTCTCCGAGGAAGCGAAGAAGTTATACGATAGTTACGAGAAGAACGAATGGGAGCCTCGTGGTCGTGATGATTCGTTTCCAATCGAATGGAACGTGGCCTACAGTGTTCGTGTGGAGGCCAGTCGTCGTGATCTTATCCATAATGCATCAGATGAAGAGAAGAAGGCGTTGGGTGGTCGCCCCTTCCCGACCACTGAACAATTCGCTGAGATGATGCGTCGAATGCTCGTCTCGCAGAATACACCACCGGTGGTACATCCAATGTATCAGATCGGTACAGATGGTGTTCTCCGCACTCGTGGTATACCACCGATACCAGTGAGTGTCATGCTCAAGGATCGACCGGATGTACATACGTGGCAGATCGAGCCGCGCGGCGATGGTTATCATAGTTCCGATGACGACGAATGGGACGGAGCGGTCTAACTTAACCACGGTCGTTGCATTGTACGTCGTTTATCTCACGCTCTGTTTGCTATATCATGTGTGTGTCCTTATCGTCATCTATTGATCAGATGAAGCGATCGATGGTGGCGGGAAATGGCGGCGGCGGTACCAGTCGGATCGAATCACAGCCAATCGGAGTGATCTCTATCATATTCACATTCTTGGTGGTACCCGCAGCGGCTCGTTGGGATTATACATCACCGGTGGCTGAGCGGACACTCACCAAGGAGCGGTACATCAAGCACAAGGAGGACATCGAGGAGGAGAAGGTGGCACGTCGTCGTGATCAGATGCATGCAGTGGCTCTCTGTACCAATCTACGAGGAGTATGCCGTCAATGGAATATGATTCTACGCACGGTGCCGATGGCTGTATTCCTTCCGTATACGAAGCACGTGAAGATGGATATGTATACTGCACGGCACTTGATCATAGGAAGAGTTGGGGTGGATTGGAATCACGATGTGCTCACATGGAAAGGCATCGACCACGTGACAGTGGTCACCGTGTTGGATCGCGGGGCAGATGACACTCGATGGTCTTTCTTGGTTCGGCTGCTGAGCAGGGCAAAGAAGCTACGTTCGATATTCTCGATGGAATCTGAAAATCCGCTTCAGCCAGGGGAGAGGTTTATCAATCAAGTGGCACAGTACCTGCTAGGCCGACTGACTACGGTGTTGACACACTTGAAAGGTGCATTGAATGGACACACTGCACATGGTATGTGTGTACGTTGTAAGAACATTGCCATCTGGCAACCATGCATTGCTGAGAAGTGTACCATCGTCGAGGATCAATTGTGTATGTATTGTGCACCGATGAGTTGGACTCGTAAGATACATGCTCATAGAGATACATGCGAATGGACAGAAGAGGCCGAGGGTGCCGACGAGGACTCCTCGGACACCGATTGGGGTTGGTGTGGCTTCTCTCATCTCTGTGCACCATGTGGTGTCATGCGACACAATCTACAGCTTCCGTGATCTGTGTTTCGATGTGTGTGTGTGTGCTCTTCTCTGACTTCACACTCTCTCTGATCAGATGGCAGGTGCAATTGAAACCGAACCCGTGGCAGCAGCAGCAGTAACCAGAAAGAGCCGTGCTCGTCTTACCCACGAAGAAGAGAAGGCTCGATCGAGATTGCTGGTGGAGGGTAGGTATCGGATCAGGGCGATTGGTGGACGATGGGATTTGATGCTTGTATTACCGATTACGAGAAAGAACGGTCGTGGTTGTACTGAACCACGTTTAAAGAAGCTACAGAGCTTCGATACTTTCATGGACGCGTATCACAAAGCAGTGGAGCTAGGCGAGCCATACGCCACCAAAATGGTTGCAGCCACACTGCAAAGACTGGCCTATCGACTGGCGGATGCAGCAGCGTTTGCTACTTGGCGAGAGGCCCAGGCAGCCACTGCTGCGCCTCCTCCGCAAGCACCGGTTGTTGTGCAGTTTACATCTGAACAGGTTGCTGCCGCCACTGCTGCCGCTAACGCTCTAGCTGGATGAATTGTTGCGCTGTTTATCGGTGCTAGTTCTTGTCGTATATGTTATGTGTACATGTCTCACTTCATGATGCAATGTATAGATATGGCGGGTGATGGACTCCCACGCGACTGGCACACCGAGAAGAAGAAATGCGGCAAGACTTCGAGTACGCCGGATGTGCATTCCGACGGATGTACAGACCCGCGCTGTGTTGGGTGTAAACTCACACCGCTACCTATACCACCAGAGCGGACGAAGTGTGCATATAAGTTATGCCATGAAGACGCATCTGCTGCCTATCCGGCTGTAGTTGAGGCGAACGGTACCATCCATCGCATCTGTGGTCCAACATGCGGCAAAGATCTGCTATGGGAGTTATGCGATGTTGTTGACGAGATCAACGATGACGACTACCACGAGGGAGACAGCAGCACAGCACGTACTATGACGGTGATCGACGAGGCGGTCCATGTCGGTCCGAATGTGTGGTATCGTGCTGTACTTAGTGGCCCCAAGATTGTTGCTGCCACTGGACCTAGCTCATAAAGATTCTTCGTTCTGTTTGTCGGTGCGTGTTCTGACTTTTTATACTGTGTATCTATGTAGATATGGCAGGTCCCGCCGTCGCCACTACCAAGATCCCACGTCGCCGTGTGGCTCCCAGTAAGAGTCCCCATCGTGAGACCATGGCCGATGCAGCTCACGTGGAATGTGGCGATGGAAAGATCTATCGGTGGGGTCAATGGCGTCGTGGATTGACACCTGTATTACGACCCAATGGGAAGTGGTATCTGCGCGATGAGACGAGTCTCAATCGTGATACGGGTCTACCCTGTGGTATTGGTGGTGTATATGAGATACGCGCTACCAAAGGTGCTTCCATGGCCAATTGGCGTGTAGTCTATGTAGGACGTGCCACAAAGGTGGACAAGGAAGCGAAAGGATCGACACTGCGTGAGCGTATCTACCAAGGGTATTGTCACGATGGAAGTCATCTGCGTTCTAAGTTACAACCGTACTTGGAATCCGGTCATGAGATATGGTTCAGATGGATCGTAGTGGGTGGATCTACAGAAGACGCCATTGTACTGGAGAAGCATCTATTGGGGAAAGCAGACTATGCCATTAACAAAGTGCTCAATGGAGCCGTACGTTCCTTGGTACCACGTCATGAGACCAAGGACGGTCGATTGGAATCTGCATTGGATGAAGTCGTAGCATTGCGTATTCAGATCGAAGATCTGCGAGAGGAGAACGATCGTTTGAGAGTGGAACGCAACCAGCACTGGGAAGCCTCTGAACGTTATCGTCGTGAACGTGATGCACTGCGTAGTCCTGTAGTGATGCTCCCTCATTTGCCATTGGCTACCGTATCCAAGGACGAGTGAATCTTATTTGTTCTCTTGATCATTGTGGTGGCTCTTCTGTTTGAGATGTTGTGAATGTGACATACAGATGGCCACCATCACAGGCAAAGTACTAGATGTGGTTATACGCGTGTTATCCGTGTTCATACGGAATTGGACATTGTTGACGGTAGCGGTATACTTCCTCGGCTTCGACGGTGGCCTCGCGTGGACTCTTAGTATCGGATCATATCTCTTATTGGGAAAACTGGAACACGATGACGGTATGAATCCGAGGATTCGTCTGGATCGATGGAGCAGACTCTTCAACCTCGCCACGTGTGTAACATTTCTGGTATTCGTGAGCCGTCGATGCGGACATGCGATGCGTATTTGAATGTCCCTCTTGTTCATCGTTGTGGCTATTCTGTATGAGATGATATGGGCATGACGTGCAGATGGCATCCAGTGATGATCACGACGACATGTGTGTGATGGCCGGCAAGGAGAACCAGCTTCTATTCGATGCGCGACAAACCCGTTTACAGACGGTTGGTAGTCGCATGAAGGCCGTGAAGGAATCGACAGGCATCGATGCTGGTGTCATCATCGATTGGATCATCAAGGCTTACATGTATTTCGACAAACCACAGTCACTGAAAGAAGTGACATCGCTGGTGGCTGCACGTTCCAGATGGATGATATACGAAGATGCCGATGACACAGTGGAGATGGACACGATATCCGTGATGTATCATTTGCACCCGGTTGCCGACTTGGCATGGACTTCTCGTTACATGCTCTTGGTGCATAAGACTGATGGTCTACCAACGAGGATGTACATTGTATTGACGAATGGCTGCAAACCTGAAACCTTCGGAAATCCACAATGCGTGGAACAGCGTCTCGTATCCGATGGATATCGCTACTCGTCGCCTATGCACGTTGAGTCCACCAAGGATGTTCTAATGCACCAATACCCCAAGGAGACGAGCCATTACTTCGGACATCTCGATCGATTGCCTATAGATCGGGCAGAGGCTGTGTTGTTCGTGGTGGGTCTTCTTACTATCTACCAAGGCAACCCTTGGTTCAAGTCAGCACCGTGGCTTGATGCGACATCCATCGTAGGGCATAGGCGACCACACGAGCGGACTCGCAGCATAGCAGGGTTTGCAGTGGATGGTTGCTTTGCTATGGATCCGTAGAATCCGCCCCTTTGTCTTTTTATGTGTCGTCTGTTCGGTTATTTGAAGGAAGGAACGATTGTCTCTTTAGATGGCACAGCATTCGAACCTATTCTTGGCTCGATGTGTCTTACTACCGTTCATTCCATCACGAGAGTGTGATGAACTCCACGCGTGGCACATGCAGCAGGTGGCAACAGAAGAGGAGGCGATCGCTGGTACCATTCGCGACCTGCAAGCATCGTTACCAACTTGGCGTGTGCTCTGTCTACAGTTAGTAGTGGTGTTTGCGTTCATCTGTTGGGTGGTCCATCATCTCGGGCGTCACCCGATACCAGCCATCGTCGTCGTCGCCGAAGAAGAGAAGAAGAAACAGCAAGCACCATTGGCCTATCCATGGTGTCAGTATCGAGTAGTAGTGGCGATTGATGCCGAGTTCACTGGCAATGAAGCAATGCGTCATCATGTATCCGAACTTGGTCTATGTGCATATGACGTGGTAGGGGATCGAATCCTCTATTCGGCACGATCGCCAGTGATACCGATGCCATCCTATAAGGAATGGGATCCCAAGTGCAAAGACTTCTGGACCAAGTCGATGTCTGCCAAGCTGGAGGAATTGGAACGCATCTCTGGACTGGAAGTCCCCACAGGAGGCAAGTGGCTCAACGACCAGTTGTTCCTATTGCGTGGTATCCTCTCCAAGGCAGGTATCGACGAGAAGGATGTGTATTTCCTCTCAGATACCAATGGAGCAGATATCATTCACATCTCATCCATTCTGAGTGGATGGATGGTGAACATCTTCAAGTATTGGGGTGATCGTGAGTATCGTGGATGGTTGTCGATGGATTCACCAGTGGATTCCATTCGTCGTGATCTAGCTGTGAACGGCGATCGATGGGTAGAAGCAGATGAACTACCTACTCGTCTGTATCAGCACCCGCAGAATGGTGATCCGCACAACCCAGAAGCAGATGCGATCTATATCGCTCGTTGTTGGTCATTCTATGTCCACTATCTATCTCGTCGTGGTCGTACTTAGTCCTGTACATCGTTCTCACCTGGTCGCCATATATCCGTTTGTCTGAAGCTGTTGCTGCTTTGTGCCCCCCCCCCCCCATCACAAATGAAGAAGGCAGCAGTGGTGGCATCGGATCCAGTGGCTATGTTCCATGGGACCCTTGGGATCATCTTCCCTTACTTAATGCGTCTTGCGTCTGGAGCCAATTACGCGCTGGCGGGACCAAGTCCCACCACTGACACACTCAGTGTCTGTAAGAAATGGAAGGAACTGACAGAGAAGTCGACGATGCCATTACTAGTCTATCGTGGTGACTTCCGCTCAGACACTGATCGTTTGGTGCCAAGGCTCGAGACAATGGTCACACAAGGCTACAAACCATCCTATGTACACTGGATGGTGTATGGAATCCACCCACACAGGGTTCTGATGGCGATGCCGAGATCTGTGGTCACGCTTCACGTTTCGTCGAATCAACCCATGGGTAGTTGGAACGTCGATGCATTCCTTGCGGCGTTCCCGCTACTCGCCACCTTGTCGGGAACTCGAGACATTGTCGAATTCAACTGTACGGGCATGGCGTATATCGACCGTGTGGTCCGGCTCAATGGAAGTCTTCTCGTCGATTGCAAAGCATGCGGTGATGTCGATGTATGTAGCCGATGCGACTCCAAGACGTGTACGATCGAAGCAGACAAGGTGTGCGATGAATGTAGTGGATTCTTCATCGATTCTGATTCATCGGGCACAGTTCAGCGCCACCATCCACATCGCAGACATGTCATCCCACCAGGCTTCCTGCAGTGTGGAACGATGGACAGGTGTGCCCCGTGTGCTGAATATCTCAGGGAGGATGAGGACGAGGGAGGAGACGAAGAAGAAGACGAAGGGGGAGAAGACACATGCGCGGAATGTGGAACTGAAGAGGCGACACATGAGTGTGGAGCGTGTTTGGTGTTCTTGTGTCTGGACTGTGCACATGTGGGTGTGGACGACGACCGTGTACTCTGCGATGCATGTACCGAGGCGGAGAAGCGGGTGGTTTAGTTTTTTTGACCTGGTTTGTACTGTTTATCGCGCGTGTGACCCAGTTCTGATGTTGTGTGTGTCAATAGATGGCGTCGAAGAGATCAGCAGTGGTGGTGGCGAAAGCCCCATCGGATGGTCGTAGTCGATTCGGTGGTCTACCCAAGACGTTGAAGCAGGTGGTCTTCCAATATCTATGCGTCATGGAACCTGACGCATATCCCAGGTGGTTGTACCGTGGTAAGGCCAAGTGGTGTAAACAGCATGTAACATTGGTCGCGGCTGTATGCAAGGAATGGAAGGTGCTACTCAGAGAGACACCCATGTCGGTGGTGTCTGGTGTGCATCCAATTGATCACGGGGTGCTCTTGGCCTACCGTGTCTTCTGCTTTTCTGGGGGATTTGATGAGGACTCCTATGAGAGTTATTGACACGCTGATACGCGTATCGTTCTTCGGTGGCTACAGCACGACTACTATGACACACACACTCGATTGTATGACATCTCTATGCGAGATCGATGTCATGATGGGTGATGATCGCCCTGAACCAAAGGATATTGGCATGCACAGCCATTCCGAACAGCTCGTCATCCTCGAGCTTGCGAGGCGTAATGGTCGCCTGAATGGTCACCTGGTGGGCGAATGTGTTCGGTGCAAGAAGATTGTACCGTTCAAACGGTGCAAGCGCGAACAGAAGTGCACAATCGAGAAGGATCGGCTATGCAGCACATGTGCGCCTACCAGTGAGCATGGTTGGCATGCTCATTGGGGCCACAATCTGTACGAGTGTCATATGACCGCGTTTAACTGCATGGTACTACCGGAGCAGTGGAAGACTCCCGGTGACGTTGAATACAAGAGGTGTCCTACACGTGAGAGTTGTGCGCCGTGCGAGCGAGGGGGGACATTTGGAATACCACTGGGGATGGCACGGGCGGGATATGACGAGAACTTTTAACGCTTTTTTGTCTTTGTCTGTGTGTGCGCTTTGATCTATTCGTTTCAGTCCTCACGCCTTTATGTCTCGGTAGATGGCAGCAGTAGCACCCACCATCGCCACCAAGCTTCATCCTCTCCAGCAGTGGACCCTTGATAAGGAGAAGCGATCTCTCCGCTTCATGATTAACACGGCCGTGATGTTGGTGGCTCTGGCCATGGAGGTGCTCATGCCATCCGGTGAATCTATATGGCAGTGGCGCGCATCGATGATTAGTTCGGTGGTAGGTCTCATCGGTCTATGTCTGATCATCCACGACGAGCACCGTTGCCAACAGAACCGTCCCGCTGGTACTCCCATGGTGGTACCACCAACAGTGGAGACCAAGAAGTCTGATTAGTGTTCTATCTTACACTCTATGTCTGTGGTTATTTTGTCACCGCCGCTTTGCTGTCACTTACCCTTGTATGTATTGCAGATGGCAGGTGTCGCTGTGGTCGATGACATTAAGACTGAGACAGAGAAGAAGATGAAGAAGGTCACCGAGACCAAGTGGCATGGACCTACGATGACACTTATCATCGGAGCGATCCCGCTAGGTGCAGCGGATAACTATGGCAGCTGGGGCACTGGCAGCCATACCAGTGTCGCCAATCGTATGATCGCCAAGTATTGGGACCAGATTGTCGGCAAGCCTGATGCTATTGCTATGCTCACTGCGATACATCGACATCTGAAGCTATGGAGTCGCGTGAACAAGGGACTGGTGATAGTAGCGGGCTATCTACCGGCTGGTTCTCCGATGATGGCAGATCCATCAGCCGGTGGTCCAATGGAGTTGATCAGCTATGAGCCATTGGTTCGTCCGGTACTGGCTGGTACTGGCCATGTAGTACAGCTGATGATTGGAGAGGTTGTCGTCGCCCAGTCATAAAGGATGTTTTATGGTTCCATATATCGATGTTGTTGTTGTGGCTACCCTGCTCTGAACCGGTGGGGATCTGCAGAGAGAAAGATGGCAGCAGCATCTCCAGCTACACCGGCGGTGGTGAATCATCCCCCATCCGTGACGCGCGTGGAGGAGTTGGCATTCGATGCATCCCATGTCGGTGGCCCCTTCACACGTACAAAGGGTGGTACACCAGAGGGCGATGCACTACGGAAGTCTATAGCAGACGCCAAGATGGCCAGTGTTGAACTAGCGAACTCTCCTACGGGTACCCGATCGGTTCCATCCGACGGTGCTCTGTATATACTCCCGTTGGTCCGCATCGCGGTGAAGGGTCCTATCCACGGGCTGTATGGAGATGCTGGTTCGCATGTTACGATCTATGGAAGTCTAGCCGATATGCCCCTCATCCGTGGTAGCATGCACACACTCGGTGATGTGACATTGGATGTGTGTCGATAAAGAACACATACGCCCTTATTCGTTCGTTCTGTCTGTGTCTGATTCGGCTGT
>Ga0210410_10000482_pt1 | contig 44602 bp, 40 predicted proteins | sample IncBWC4MmetaG_FD_161058 | JGI IMG/M metagenome (GOLD analysis project Ga0210410, IMG submission 161058) | Forest soil microbial communities from Barre Woods Harvard Forest LTER site, Petersham, Massachusetts, United States - Inc-BW-C-4-M | ecosystem: Environmental > Terrestrial > Soil >...
CATGGGTATTAGTGTGGAGGGTGATTGCGGGTGTCTGGGATTTGAAAGGACAGAATAGCGTCTGGCGGGAAGCTGTGGCAAGAGCTGCTCGTGATTTTCGCTCCCGGGGAATCCGCGCTACGCCGGCATCTCAGGTCGTGCCGCATCGGCTGGGACGCACGCGGCTACTCGAGTATGAAAATTTACAGGTTATTCATCTGGCGGTCACCGCAACGTAACAGAGGGCGGACTACACTGCCACACCGAACAGGATGGCCGAGCTGTCTTCTGGAAGGGCTGGCCTGTCGAACCAGTGGGAAGATCCGCGCACGGAGGTTTTGGTGGGAGCGCGTGCATGAAGCACCTCATCTACGTGGTGGAAGACGAGACCGAGGTTTGTGAGCGGGCGCGGCAGTGCCTCGAGGAGGCGGGCTATGCCGTGCGCACATTTTCGACCGCTAACGTAATTCGGGAAGCCGAGGAACAGCGCCCTTCGTTGATGCTGATCACGATGGTGACACCGGATGGGAATGGACTGGATCTGTGCCGGCGCATTCGCGAGAATGGCGCGCTGAGTCGAACGCCTTTAGTTTTTCTCATTCCCGAGGCTGCCGAGGAGCACCGGGCTTTGGCGTTGGAGTCGGGTGGCGATGACTGCATCGTGAAGCCTTTCAGTCCCCGCGAATTGGTGGCGCGGGTGCAGGCGGTACTGCGTCGTTTCGCGCCTCCGACGGGGCGCTCGCAGATGGAGTCGGCGGACCTGGTCATTGACAGTTTGGCCATGAAACTTTCCGTCCGCGGAAGTGAAGTGGAGACCACGAGTCTGGAGTTTCGTTTGATCGAATACCTGGCTCGTCATCGCGGGCAGGTGTTTACCCGCGATCTGCTGCTGGATGCGGTTTGGGGAGACATGCAGTTCGTGACCCCACGCAGTGTGGACGCCTGCATACGGCGGATCCGGGAGAAGATCGAGCCGGACAGGAATAGTCCGACTTACGTGAAAACCATTCGCGGGGTTGGTTATCGGCTGGATGCGGTTGCTGCCTGGCACCTGACGCCTAACGACGGGTGTACGTGTCTGGCTTGCGCTACGCCGCTCGGGCCGTCACGGGTGGTTCATGCGACTGAGCGGCGGAGACGGACTTCTTCTGAAGGCTGAGAGTGCTGGGTTGTGGCCGCGCTATCTTCTGCTCACCTTCTGTTTCCGGACAACGACTGGACTTCATCGGCAATCCTGGGACGTAGCGGAGCTAACTCTCTACAGTTTTTACCTAGAAGTTGTATTTCAGGCCGAATTGCATGGTGCGGGGACGATGGGCGTCTACGGGATGAAGGAAGGCGTTTCCGGAGAGGCAACTCGGGTCCCCTGCGGAGTTGTTTAGTCCGCCGTAGCAGCTTATGGTGTTGCTTCCGGTGTTGCCCTTGTCGGGATCGTAAATGCGGAACTGGGTGTGGTTGAAGACGTTGAAGGCTTCCATACGAAACTCCAGATTGCTGCCTTCGGTGATCTTGAAATGTTTCAGCAGAGCGATATCAAAGTTCAATCGGTTCGGATTGTTCATGAAATTGCGGCCGGCATTTCCGAACGTGAGACCTTCGGGGGCAGCGAAGGCAGCGGGATTGCCCAGAATGGGGCCGATGCTCTTCGAGTTGTTGCCTCCGAACGGCGCAGATTTATTCACATCTCCGACCACATCCGGGTAGGATCCGGCGTCGGTTCCGTTCGCGACGCCCGCGTTGTCTAATACCGAGATGCCGTTATTGCTGGCGCCGTTGATGACGCTGAAGGGTGTCCCTGACTGAAAGAGGGTGATGCCGGAGAGCTCCCATCCATCGCGCAGCGCGTGGGCCAGGCCTGAGTCGCTTTCGGGCAGGACGGCTGATTGAGCGGAATCGCCGTAGCCGATATCGGAGAACCAGTACCGCAGTTTGTTTACGAGGCTGTCCAGTTTGTACACGTAGCTGAGGTTCAGAAGATGGCGCTGGTCGAAATTCGAACTTGCCTTGTTAGAGCTCAGATTGAAGGAATTGACCAGCGTGGTATCGGACCGGTCGGAGGAATCGTCGATTGAGTGGCTGTAGGTGTAGGAGACGCCCAGAGTGAGCGGACCACTGTTGCGGCGTACGGTGAATTGCAGGGCGTGGTATTTGGAATCGGCAACGTTCTGGAGCGAGAAGATCCGGCCAAAACCGGGCGCAAAGGTTCGCAGGCTGTTGGGGTCGGGGAAATTCTTATTGGGCGTACCGAAGCAGGCTGCCTCCAGGTTGACGAAATCCGGATTGGTGTTGCCCCAGGTCGTTCCAGCAGGATTGGTTGGCGAGACAAAAGTAAACTGATTTCCGTCGTAGGTGTTGCATAGATCGGTCGTGATCGGCTGGCCCGGAGCCAGGCCGTTCGGCCCAAACGGGTTGTCGGAAGCCAGAGCTGGAGCCAACTGGTTGGCTTGAAGCTCGGTGGTGAGATGGGTTCCCTTGCTGCCGACGTAGCCGAGGGTTGCCACGGTATTCCGGCTCAGCTCACGCTGGACGCTGAAACTCCACTGCTGAACGTACGGCCAGACGCTCTTCGTTGGGATGGCGGTGACATTTAGCGGGAACGCTCCCGAGGCTCCGCAGCCCTGGCCCACCCCGCCGATGCACCCGTAGCTGCTGGGACGGTTCTGAGATGTATCCAGCACCAGCGGCGCACTGCCTTCGAGAGACCCGGTGTTGGCCTCGTTTCCGATCCCATGATGGAAAAACATTCCGTAGCCGGCGCGGATTGAAGTTTTCCCATCGCCTCGCGGATCCCAGGCAAAGCCAATACGGGGGGCGGGATTGAAGAGCTTGCTGGTCATGCAGCCCTCGGGAACTCCGTTTACGCCGCAACGCTCGAGGCCGTTGGTAATTCGCGGGTCGAGGTTAGCGAGATTCAGCGGGATGGGGTTGCAGGCTCCGACCACATCACAAATAGAGGGCGGACCGTTGAGCAGGCCACCCGTCGAAGGATCGACTGTAGTTTGGGCGGCTAGGGTAGGTTTGTACGCCGACCGCAGCCAGTTGTAGACATTATTATTTTTCTCGTACCAATTCCCGTACAAGCTCACTCGTAAACCCAGGTTGAGGGTCAACCGGGGACTTACCCGCCAATCGTCCTGGAAGTAGGGCTCGGCGATGCGGTAACGGCTGAAATAGTTCCGCTGAGTACTGTCTTGCTGAAAGGATTTGATTCCACCCTCGAGAATTCCCGGCGTTCCGGTGGGTTCTCCGAGCAGGAAGTCAGCAAAAGCGTTCCCTTTGCTGTTGAAGCTACTGACATTGCTGAAGGTCAAGATTCCCTGCTGATCGCCGGTATTGGCGCCCACCGCCTGGTTCAATTCGTTTCTTTGGGCGATGATGAATTGAACTCCGAACTGAAGCGTGTGCTTGCCTACAACCTTGCTGACGTCGTCGCGAAAGTTGTAGTTGGGATTGGAGTGATGCCATGGCAAGTATCCCGGATCAATGCCAAATCCAAAGCCGCCGTACGCCGCGTTGTTGCCTCCGATCACGATTCCGGGCAGTTTGTTGCCGAATCCGTTGTTGAACAGATAGCCCATGGTCAAGCCGGCGGGCCGTTGCCATTGCACGCCGTTGGCGTCTATGTTCTTGAGCGCGATGTGATCGGTGGTGTAACTGAAGACGAATTCATTCAGCAGCGAAGGAGAAATCGTGTTGGTGAGGTGAGCCAGCATGCTCAGGCCCGGTCCAGTGAATGTGCTTTGAATGGTGGGGAAGGTGTTTTGCACCGCGCCCCATTGCGGGGAGAGGATGGTCGTATCCCAGGAATCATGAATGTAGCGGAAGCTGGCTTTCGTGCTAGAGCTGATGTTGTGATCGATCCGGAACAGCTCTTCACGCCAGTAGGTGCTCGGGGATACGGCTGCGTTGAAGCAGGACCCGGTGCTGGAATTGCACCCCGTGGTCGAATCAGGCATGGGAATAATGTTGGTGTTGAGGATGGCTGTGGCGTTGGGGTCGATAGGGACTTGATTGCCCTGGAAGGTTTGGGGCTTGCTTGTGTTTTGATCGATGCCTAGAGCGGGACAGTCGGGGTAAGCTGAGCGTTTAAAGTCGATTTGCAATCCCGGCAGGGCCAATGGGCAAACATCGCTGAAGTTTCCACTGCGCTCCGCGAGAGACGGAACCGCCTGATTGAAATCGGTAGGGGTGCGCTCAAAGCGAAATTCCTCCGAGAAGGAGAAGTAGGTCTTGTCCTTATTCGCGTTGTAGATTCCCGGGATGTAAAGCGGGCCACCGATCACGCCACCAAAGTCATTGCGCCGGTACAGAGGCGCCTTGGTGGTTTGGTCGAAGTAATTACGGGCGTTGAAGAATTCATTGCGGATGAACTCGTAAGCCACACCATGAAATTGATTGGTGCCCGATTTAGTCGTCGCCAGAACCGTCCCGGACGCGCTCTGCCCATACATCGCGCCGTAGTTTGACGTCAACACTTGCACTTCGCTGAGCGCGTCCAGACTGGGGTAAACAGTCAGCGTGCTCTGGTTTCCATTCAACCCGGCGTTCAAAACATCGCCGCCGTCCACGTCGAACGAGTTGTACTCCACCCGGCCGCCATTCACGCTATAGCGGACGCTGCCCAGCACTCCAACCTTGGCTTCATCCTGCCCGGTCTGATTACTAACTCCAGGAGTTAGGGCGATCAATTGGGTGAAGTTGCGGCCGTTCAATCCCAGGCTGACCAGTTCTTTTTGCGTGATGGTGCCGACGATCTGAGAAGTCTCGGTCTCGACTTGGGAGACTTTCTGTCCTTCCACGTTGACCGAGGTGGAAGTGCCGGCGGGTTCGAGGACGGCATCAATCGAGATGGTCTGTCCTGCGGTCAAAGTCAATCCGTCGCTGTGAAAGTTCTTAAAGGCCGGAACGGAGACCGTGATGCTGTAAGCGCCCGGCGGCAGCCCTTGCAGGGAGTATTCGCCGCGATCGTTCGTGGTTGTGGTCTGGGTCAACCCGGCTCCGTTCGTGATCGTCGCGGTAGCTCCAGGCAGCACTGCGCCTGTCTGGTCCGTGACCGTGCCGGTGATCGATCCTTGCTCTTTCGCGGAGTCCGCCGACGGCTTCGCAGCTTGCACTGAGGCGGGCGCGGCAACGGCCAGTGCAACAGCGAGAATGCACAAAGATGTCCTCAGAAATCCCACGGCGATCACCGTCCTCTTTCAAGGAGTAAAAGGAGCCACATGGTTACAGAGAAACTGTGACGAAACTGTGACGCGAAGGTTAATTTCAGATGAAAACCGGCGAGAGATCTGGTGAACGGAGTGCGGCTCCGCAAGTGAACTCTTGATCACGGAGGAATTTCAGTTGGGGCCGCACGGGGCGTGGACGCCCGCGTTTGTTTTTGGGGAAATTCACAGGATTTTAACGCTGGTGTAGTTTTCCTGCAATAGAGTTCGACGATATTCAGCCCGACCTGTTGCGAACCGGATTCTCGGTTTTTGGTGGTGTAACCGTTCATTCCCGGGAATGTAGCGGCGAGGGCAGGATGCCGGCGCTGCTAATGATGTGCGGAATTGTTGTCTGGAAAGGCTAGAGAGGGAACCAGCGAATGCCGTGGGCAGTTCTGCTTGTTTTGCTATTTGCGACTCCGACCGTCGGATGGGCTCAGCAATCCGGCCTGGATCTGCCCGGGTTGAATCAGACAGAGCCTGTGCGCGCTCGTCCGGTGGGCAACCTGGAGGACTGGAGCTCGCTCTCGCTGGCCAACAGCGAGTTGATCCCGGAACGGCCGCTGCTTGGCGAAAGGGATGACAATCCGCAGTTCGTTCGCGAATTGCTGCAGGTGCAGTGGCGACAGGGCGACCCGATTGATCTGTATGTTATCCGGCCGAAGGGTGTAGCCAAGCCTCCGGCCATTTTGTATCTGTACAGTTACCCGTCTGAGACTGACATTTTTCGCAGCGATGCCTTCTGTGCAACCGCGACCAGGGACGGATTCGCGGCTATCGGGTTCGTGTCCGCTCTGACCGGCCACCGCTATACCAACCGGCCCATGAAGGAGTGGTTCGTAAGCGAACTACAGGAGGCGCTGGGCAGTTCCGCACACGACGTGCAGATGATCCTGAACTATCTCGCTACACGCGACGATCTGGATATGAGCCGGATTGGCATGTTTGGATTGGGCTCCGGTGGCACCATCGCGATCCTAGCCGCAGCCGCTGATCCGCGCATCAAGAGCCTCGAACTGATCGATCCCTGGGGAGATTGGCCTGACTGGATCGTCAAATCATCGCTGATTCCCGAGCAGGAACGCCCAAACTATCTGAAGCCGGAGTTCTTAAAGAAGGTAGCGCCGCTGGACCCGGTGGAATGGCTGCCGCAATTGAAATCGCAGCGAGTTCGCATTCAAGAAGTGCTCGACGATTCGGTCACGCCCCGAACCGCGCAGGAACGCCTCAGAGCCGCCGCGGGGACCACAGAGATTGTGGTTTTCGACACAACCGAACAATTTTCTAGCGCCGTATCGGGGGACAAGGCCGTGCAGTGGGTAAAGGATCAGCTCCGGCCCGCTTCCCTGCCGCAACCTGCCACCCAGCATTCGCAGAATTCGCCGGCAGGCAAGCAGGGCGTCGAATCAAATCATGATGATTAGGGCTGGTATGGTGCCCTCCCGGAAGTAGCGGTTATGAACCAGCTCCGGATTTTCCCTGGCGCAGTGCCTCAAAGATGGAGTCTCTATGTTGACGAATACTCGACTGAGTCTGATGGCGGTATTGGCCACGAGTGCGGTGCTTTCACTGGTGGGCTGCGGCGGAGTGGGCTCGGCCCCGATCAATGGTGGTTCTCTTGCGCGAGTCGCAGTAAGCGTTTCGCCGCAGACCATGGCCCTGACGACGGGAACCACGCAAGGCTTCACCGCGACAGTCAGCAATACCAGCGAGACGGGCGTCGGCTGGCTGGTCAACGGATTCCCGGGCGGGATCAACCCCAACGACGGCAGTTCGCCATTCGGAACCATTGACAAGGACGGGAACTACACGGCGCCTCCATTCGTCCCCGCTCCTCCTACTGTGACCGTGACCGCGGTAGCGAATGCTGACAACAGCGCCAGCGCAAATGCGTCGGTTTCGATAAGTGGAACTCCGTCACCGGTTTCAATTTTGCCGCTATCCGTCACTCTGGAACTGGGACGCAGCGTGGGCGGCGTTCCGCAATTGGGAGGCGTTGCTCTGTTCACCGCCACGGTGAGGAATCAGAATCCGTTGGTGAACTGGCTGGTCGAAAACGTGCCCGGCGGCAACGCGAACGTGGGGACAATTTCCCTGGTACCGGGATCTCCGGACCAGGTGAACTATATCGCCCCTCAGTCGCTGCCCGCTGGAGGTTCCCAGGTACACATCACCGCCCAGTCGGCTGCCAACCCCCAGGAAACTGCCTCCGCCGCGATCAACTTATTGCCGGTGGGCAGTATCGTGGTTGCGATTACAAGTCCGACGATCCCACCAACCCTGCAAGTCGGACAAGCTCAAGAATTTCAGGCTAGCGTCACTGGGACGAGCAACAAAAACGTCTCCTGGGAAGTGGACGGCATCGCGGGAGGAAATCTGAATGTAGGCACGATTACCTCCGAGGCCAATGACACGGCGCACTACACAGCTCCCGCGCAGGCCCCCAATCCATCCCAGATCATTGTAACGGCGTCCTCGAATGCCCAACCTGCCGCGCAAGCGTCAATCCTGGTGAACGTGATCGCAGCCCAGCTGGTCACCGTGGCTGTGACCGCCGACAACTGTGTGAACCCGAATTCGGTGCCCATCGCTACGACCGTGCAATTCTCGGCGGTGGTCACAGGAACACCCACTCAAAACGTGACCTGGCAGGTCAATAAGATTACCGGAGGCAACAGCACGATCGGAACCATAACGCCGGGCGGATTCTACACTGCGCCCGCCCAGATACCGAGTCCTGCGACAGTGGTGGTGAGCGCCGTTTCCGTGGACGATCCTTCCGCCGTGGGAAACCTACCGATTACCATCACCCTCGCTCCGGTGACGGCGGTCCAGGTAAGCCCGAGTAAGGCGTCCGTGCCGGTGAATCAAGGCATGACCTTCCAGGCCACGGTGTTGGGACTGGCAAACCCAGCGGCAACTTGGGATGTGAACGGCATGGAGGGAGGCGACTTGAACACCGTCGGCCAGATTACGTGGGGCCAACCTTTGGGCTGCGTAACCGATGGACAGTACCTCGCCCCGCCCACGATTCCCACCCCTCCGACCGTATCCCTGACAGCCGTCGCGTTCGACGGTACAGTGTCTCCACCGGTGCCGGTCACAATAGTACCGCCGCCGCCCACCATCAACTTGAGCCCGTCGGGGGAAGTGTTTCTGATGGTGGGCCAGACACAACCCTACAAGGCAACCGAAGAGACCGACCTGAACGATTCCGTTACCTGGAGTGTGGCGGGCAAGGGTTGCACCGGCGTCGCGTGCGGCACGATCACGCCAACGATCTCACAACCGCCGCAGCCGTACCTGGCAACCTACACCGCCCCACCCAACGTTCCCAATCCGCCTACGGTGACGGTGACTGTGAGTTCAGTCAACCATCCGGGCCTGAACGCTAGCGATGAAGTGTTCATCCAGAGCACCGCTTCCCCCTCGATATCTATCACTCCAACTTTTCAATCCGTGTCAGCCGGCCAGAATCAGCTTCCTTTCCAAGCGACGATACAGAACTATGATCCGACCGCCACCGTGCAGTGGCAGTTGGGATGCATTTCGGATTGGAATGGCGAACCAGGAGAAGACTGCAACGATAACGAACGCGGCGGAGACGGGGATGGCCCGGGGTGCATCCAGGTACAGGGCGGCAAGCCGCACTGCGGCACTGCGCAAGCGCTGGACGTCCCCGGAAACGTGCCGCTTACTTATACGTCACCCCAGTTGTTATTTACCAACGACTTCAAGGCAAATCAGTGCTCAGGCCAGAACAACGACGGTAACGGATACGTGGAGTTGCAAGTAACGCTGAATGCGAGCGGCTGTCAAGGCGGCGTCTGCACGGCGAACGCGTGTATCCAGGTTAAGCCGTAGGCCGTCTGCCTCTTCACCGCGCGGGGAGATTTTCTCCGCGCGGCAGTTCGCGGTGAAAAGCTCGCCTCTTTCGACCCCTTGATCGCGGTCCCCAGCGCTAACCGTTTCCACTCGGCAAAGTCTACATCCATGCAATAGCGTGCGTTCTGGGGAACTCCGAGATCAGGCGCCGCGTACACTAGGAGAGGTCGAACTCTGCGAGGTATACGAGGGTTGATCTCCAACAAGTTGAAGTGAAGGGTTCTGCCAGGAATATCGCGCGACCCGCTTGGCGGATTGAGCCCCAGCTCAGACACACGCGAAGAGGACAATATGAAACACCTGCTACCACTGTTGATTGTTTTGTTGCTGGTTTCTGTGGCCGGAGCGCAGCGACTGCCCCAGGTCGCCTTTCCCGAGAACTATCAGTTAACTTTCGCACCCGACCTCGGCAAGGGCAATTTTGCAGGTGAGGAAACGATCAGGGTAAAGCTGTTGAATCCGGCCTCGCAAATCGTCTTGAACTCGGCGGATATTGACATCCATGAGGCCTCGATTACGAGCGCCGGCGCAACCCAGAAGGCCGCAATCACCTTTGACAAGGACAAGGAAACGGTGACGCTGGCGGTAGAAAAGCCAGTTGCGGCCGGTCTCGCGACCATCCATCTTCAGTACACCGGAATCCTGAACAGCGAGATGCGCGGCTTCTATACGGGAAAATATGGGCATTGGAGAAAGTATGCGTCCACGCAGTTCGAATCAACCGATGCGCGCCGCGCTTTTCCATGCTTTGACGAACCAGCTTATAAAGCAACTTTCGACATCACCATAATCGCCGACAAGGGACACACGGTGCTGTCGAACACCAAACCGATCTCCGATACGCCCGGGCCGGAAGAGGGCAAGCACACCGTGCACTTCGCGACTACGCCCAAGATGTCGTCGTATCTGGTCGCCATGGTCGTCGGTGAATTTGAGTATATCGAAGGCTCGGCCGACGGCATTCCCATCCGGGTTTACAGTACGCCCGGCACGAAGCAACTAAGCACTTTCGCGCTGGAGATTGCCGAAAACGTTCTGCCCTATTTCGACCGTTACTTCGGAATCAAATACCCCTACGGCAAATTGGACATGGTCGCAGTGCCGGATTTTTCGGCAGGCGCAATGGAGAATGTCGGCCTGATCACCTACCGCGACATCTTCATGCAACTGGATGAACAGCACGCTTCATTGGGTATCAAGAAACTGGTGGCCATCGCGGTCTCCCATGAGATCGCCCACCAATGGTTTGGAGATCTGGTGACCATGCAGTGGTGGGATGACATTTGGCTGAACGAGGGCTTCGCCAACTGGATGGAAAGCAAGCCGGTGGAAGCCTGGAAACCAGACTGGCAACCGCTCCTGGACGAGGTAAACGGCGACCCAATTAATTCGACGCTGGGTGCTCTCAACGTGGATTCGCTGGCCAGCACTCGCGCCATTAAACAGCCGGCGGAGACTCCGGCCCAGATCCAGGAACTGTTTGACGGCATTGCCTATGGCAAGACAGGTGCAGTACTGCGCATGCTCGAAGCCTACCTCGGCCCGGAAACCTTCCGCGCTGGAGTAAACGAATACGTGAAGGAGCACGCCTACGGCAATGCCACCGCCGATGATTTTTGGAGCACGCTGGCCAGGGTTTCGAAGAAGCCGGTGGATGCGGTCATGGCAAGCTTTGTGAAACAGCCCGGAGTGCCCATGATCAGCGTTCAAGCGCAGTGCTCGGGTAGTTCCACAACCGTCTCGGTTGCGCAGCAAAGATACTTCTATGATCGCACAGCGTTCAACGCCGGAAGCGACCAATTGTGGCAGATTCCGGTTTGCATGAGGACAAAACAACCGAACGGCGAGAGCGCGGGAAAGTGCGAACTCCTGACCAAAAAGCAGGATACCTTCTCGCTTCCGGGTTGCGCGCCGTGGGTGCTGGCCAATGCGGGCGGGAGTGGCTACTATCGCAGCGCATATCAACCAAGCGGTGTCCGTGCACTGGCTGAAAGCGCGGAGAGCGCGCTAACGCCACTGGAGCGCATCATCCTGCTCACCGACACGTGGGCGGCGGTACGCGTCGGACAGCAGCCAATGGGAGACTATCTTACGGTCGCCGAAGGTTTTCAATCCGACCGTACCGACGCAGTTCTGGGCCTGCTCTTCAACCATTTGAACTACATTGGCAAGTACCTGGTCAATGAAAATGACCGCGAGACGTACCAAGCTTGGGTGCGCAACCTGTTGACGCCCATCGCGAAGGAAGTTGGCTGGGAGCCGAAGCCCGGAGAAGGCGACAGCCAGAAGAATTTGCGGGCCAACCTCCTGCAGGTGCTGGGCGATGTGGGCCATGATCCCGAGGCCATAGCCGAGGCGCGCAAGCTGACTGAACAGGCATTGCAGAAGCCAGCCGCGGTCGAAAGCAACTTGGCGGGTGCGGCTCTCGCCCTGGCTGCTCTGAATGGCGATTCAGCGCTTTATGACAACTTGATGACGAGGACAAAGACTGCTAAGACGCCCGAGCTGTACCTGCTCTATCTCTATACCCTAGCCAGCTTCAACAATCCCCAACTGCAGCAGCGAACCCTGGAATATGCCGTTTCACCCGACGTCCGATCCCAAGACGCTCTGGGGTTAATCGGCGCCGTAATGGGGAATCGCACTGGCGAAAAACTGGCGTGGGATTTCGTTCGTTCGCACTGGGCCGAAGTCGAAAAAGCCGGTGGGCCGTTCGCCGGGGCGCAGATAGTGACCAGCGCTGGTTCGTTCTGCGATACCGGATTGCGGGATGAGGTCAAAGACTTTTTCTCAGCCCATAAGGTCGCCGCGGCCGAACGGAGTTTCAAGCAGTCGATGGAACGCATCAACAACTGCGTCGATTTGAAGTCACAACAATCTAATCAACTGGCGTCCTGGTTGGAAAGCCGTAGTGGTGCCGCCGCTTCAGGGCGTGGCCTTCGATAGCTGCACTTTGCAGTTCAACCAGCGAACTTCCCGACGGCAACTTCGCCCGGGATCGTGGCCAGGAATCGGGATGTTGAAGGTTAAGACCGAAGACTATGAAGCGCTTCGCCGCCACGGCGAGGAGACCTACCCACACGAGTGCTGCGGGGTGTTGCTGGGGCAAATGGACGGAGATGTGCGCCGCGTGAGTTCCATCGCCCGGTGCGGCAACACGCGCACCGATTCGCCGCAGAATCGCTATAACATCGATCCTCGCGAACTGGTTCGCATCCAGCGTGAAGGGCGGGAGCGCGCGGAGGACATCATCGGCTTTTACCACTCTCATCCGGACCATCCTGCACGCTGGTCGCCGACTGATCTGGCGGAAGCGCACTGGTTCGGCTGTTCGTACGTAATCACCAGTGTGGAGAAGGGCAAGGCGGCAGTGACAAATTCTTTCGAGCTGACCGGCAGCGACGAGAACGACAAGAAGCTGGTGGATGAGAAGATCGAAGTGGTTTGAACTGCATCGGTACACGGGCTTTGCTGAATCCGGCAGGCTTCTTTTGGCATCATTTATGAATGATGACCACGATTCACATACCCACACCCCTGCGGCAGTACGCCGGCAAAGTGCCGTCGGTTGAGGTCAGGGCTGGCACCGTTGCCGAAGCCTTGTCCGGACTGGTTTCCAAGCATCCCGACCTGCGGCGGCATCTTTACACCGATGACGGTAAGCTCCGTTCCTTTGTGAATGTTTACCTGAACGACGAAGATGTCCGCTATCTGCAAAAAGAAGCCACTGCTATCAAGGACGGTGATAGTATTTCGATTGTGCCTTCGATCGCTGGAGGCCGGTGAATTGATGGATTGCGGATGGACCAATCTCCGAATGCCCCGCTACAGCGCCTGCTGCTGTTGTTGTCCGTTCTGTTGTTTCTAGTCGTCCATCTGGTAATCATCAGGAATCAACGTTTCTAAACTGAGGTTTTATGGCCACCATCACCGAAGTTAAGCCAATTGAATCAAAACCCGAGACCCTTACCAACGACGAGATCCTGCGCTACTCGCGTCACCTGATCATGCCCGAGGTGGGCATGGAGGGTCAGCAGAAGCTCAAAGCCGCGCGCGTGCTGTGTATCGGAGCCGGTGGCCTGGGTTCGCCGTTGGCGCTGTACCTCGGAGCGGCCGGCGTGGGCACGCTCGGGATCGTTGACTTTGACGTGGTGGATTACACCAACCTTCAACGGCAGATTATCCACACCACGGCCGACGTGGGCCGCAAGAAACTCGATTCCGCTGCTGAAAAGCTGAAGGCGATCAACCCGTTTCTAAACATCCGCAAGTTTGAGACCCGGCTGAGCAGCGACAATGCGCTCGAGCTGTTTCGCGACTTCGACATCATCGCCGATGGCACCGACAATTTCCCCACCCGCTATCTGGTGAACGATGCCTGCGTGCTCACCGGCAAGCCCAATGTTTACGGTTCGATTTTCCGCTTTGAAGGACAAGCCAGCGTCTTCGCGACGAAGGACGGCCCCTGCTATCGCTGCCTGTATTCCGAGCCGCCCCCGCCGGGACTGGTTCCCTCGTGCGCCGAAGGCGGAGTGCTGGGCATTTTGCCGGGACTCGTCGGCGTGATTCAGGCCACCGAGGTAATTAAGCTGATCCTCGGCAAGGGCGACCCCCTCATCGGGCGGCTGCTGCTGATCGACGCGCTGGGCATGAAGTTCCGCGAGCTCAAACTGCGCAAGAATCCTGACTGCCCCGCCTGCGGAACCCATCGTACCATCACAGAACTGATAGACTACAACGAGTTTTGTGGCATACGCGGTGAGGAGAAGCCGGTGGAAGCAGGCGTTCCCGAAATACAAGTCGAAGAGCTCAAGCGGCGTCTGGATGCGGGCGAAGACCTTTTCGTCCTGGACGTGCGCGAGCCTCACGAGTATCAAATCTGCAACATCAACGGGCACTTGATCCCGCTCGGCGATCTGCCAAATCGCGTCCACGAACTCGACTCCAGCCGCGAGATCGTCGCCCACTGCCGCTCCGGCGTCCGCAGCGCGAAAGCCGTGACCTTCCTCCAGCAGGCGGGATTCAAGAAGGTTCACAATCTCGCCGGCGGGATACTCGCGTGGGCGGATCGCGTAGATCCCAAGATGGCCAAGTACTAAGAGGCGGACGTCAAACATCGAGCAGTAAAAAGGAGCGCGTCTGCGCTCTTTTTTTTGATCGTCACTGCAACTTGACAAAGCCGCCGCGTGACCGCACAATTCGACCGGCAGCCCCAGCAAGGAATCCTATCTTCCTCAACGAGGGGCTGCGCACTTGGACCCCTGGGATAGATTCAAGAAGTTCACCGAATCTGGAGGCAAGTCATGAGAGGTTGGGTCGCGTCACGTTTCGTCCTCATCGCCACAGTTGCTTTGCTGCTGCCAATCTGCGCACACGCGGAGCCCAAGAAAAAAATCTATAACAACTCCGCCGATCAAGTATTCAAAGCTGCGTTGCGGACTGCACGTGAGCGGCACGTCGTGACCTATGTCGACGAGAAGACGCTGATGTTCACGTTCCAAACCGGCCGATCTTTCACCTCGCAAGGTTTTGTGGCCAACGCGTCGGTGGAACCTGAAGGAGACAATAAGTCCACGCTGATCATCAATGTTCAAACCAAGGCCGGGTTTTCCTTCGGCGCCGGGGACCGCATGGCCGAGAAATTCTATCAGCAGGTGGGGGACGAACTGGCTGGCGATCCCCAACAAAAATCGGCTGTGAAGGCCCCCGAGAAAGCCATCGCGGTTCCCGACGCGAAAGCGGTTCCCGCAGAACCGTCGATGACCAAACCAGCCGACGGGGCTGCGCCGGCAGCGGCTGCAAGCAGTGCGGCTTCTTCCGGGAAGGGCAAAGTTATGGTGAGTTCCGTCCCCGATGGAGCCGACGTTTATGTCGATGACAACTTCGTGGGCAACGCGCCAGCCACGCTGAATCTTGCCGCCGGCAAGCACACAGTGAAAGTTTCACAAGACGGCTACAAGGCTTGGATGAAAGAGGTCTCGGTCTTCGCCGATTCCGAGGTCAGCCTGAAAGCCGCGTTGGGGAAGAATTAAAAAAACGGGGAGCCTGTGGCTCCCCTTTCTCGCTCAACTCTACTTGCTGCTGCCGCTGCCATCCATGCTGGCTGTCTCGCTGCCGATTGCCAGCGCGTACTTCTTCCCACCGAATCGAATTTCCGCCAGCGACCTGGTGCCGTCGGCGTTATTTTTCACCAGTGCGTTGTCTGCACTTTGTTTTTGGCTGAGATCAACCAGCCGGGCTGGAGTGGTGGCTACGACTTTTTTGCCCTGAAGGATGTTCAACTCGACATTGGGGCCGTTGCCGTCCCACTTCACCGAATACTCGCCGGCAGAAAGTTGCGTCCCGCTCACGGTTACGGTTGACGGAAGCTGCAACGAACCCTTGTTTTCAGCCGCCGCGAATGCGCCAGTCGCCAGCAGCAAAGCCAGTCCCAGCAGCAAGCTCTTCGAAACACTTTGAAATTTCATAGACTCCTCATTTTCTTTCCCGATAACCGTCGGGAACCGGTTCTGGGCGGCCGGAGACTCACCTTCGCATAAGACTTGCGTTTTACTGCGAAAGCTTTACAATGCACCAGCGGGGTTAAGGAGAAAGCGCGTGGCCGCAAGACCGCGGGCTCTCTGCTACAGGGATTGCGCTCGCCTGGGCCGCCAAACCGAGATCGAGCCAGTCCCTTAACCCCTGAAACTCTTCTAGAAAGCCGTGCGGCTGGTTAGCTGACCGGCTTTCACCCTATCAGGCCAAGATACGATCTTGGATGCCTAAAAGTTCCCTTCCACTTCAATCCCAATCATAAAGTTGGACGCTTCATGATCGATGTCGTTAGCAAGTGCGCGTGTACGCGAAAGGACACTACACTTCGTTGTTGTGTGGACTATCGTTGTGTAGCACGTTACAAATTTTCACAATCTTCGCACCCGCTCACGACATCCGAGTGGTTGCACGCGGGTTGCCAAGCGGAAGAAACAAGAACGCGCTGATTACAAGTCAGAAGCTGGAGATGGGCGACTGGAGCGGTGTCCGCTAATGGTTTGCTGGCGTCCGAAAATGAACAGGACTTTCCTTCGTGTACCTTGGTGTCCTTTGTGGTTAATGCATTTAAAAGTGTAAACCACAAAGAATACAAACGCACACAACGGAAAACAGGGTCTTAGCCATCAACCTGCGCGATTGTCAGAATTACCTTTCCAAAGTTTTTTCCTTCGGACAACAATCGGTAAGCGTCAGCGGCACGTTCCATCGGTAACACGTGACCGATCACCGGATGCAGGTGGCCTTGCACGGTCCACGCGGAAAGCTGTTTCCACGCCTGGTTCATCAGCACTTGATTCCCGGACAAATAGGTCAGCCACAATCCGTGCACGCTTGCGCCCTTGGCATAAAGCAGTCGTGTATCCAACTCCGATTTTTGCCCGGTGGCACTTCCGTACACGATCACCCGGCCCAGATCGCGCAGGCAGCGCACGCTTTTCGCGGTATGCTCACCGCCCAGCATTTCAAACACCGCGTCCACGCCCTCGCCGTGGGTCAAATCTTTGACAGCTTCTTCGTAATCGCGCTGCTTGTAATTGATGCCATGCTGCAAGCCCAGTTCTTTCACGCGCGCGAGTTTTTCGTCGGAAGAAGATGTCCCGTACATTTCGACGCCCAGCAATTTTCCAATTTGCACCGCAGCAGTCCCCACGCCTCCAGCCACTGCGTGAATCAGAACCCGCGGAACAGAGTCCGTCTGACCCAGACCGATCAATCCCGCTTTCCAGTAGGCGAAGTATGCGGTGAAATAATTCACCGGGAAGGCCGCGCCCTCTTCCACCGTCCAGCTCTCAGGCACGGGCCAAAGCAGTTCCGGGCGGGCGGGGATGCGCTCCGCGAACGCGCCCCACTGCGCATATCCCATCACGCGCTGCCCATCCTTTTCCCGCACTCCACAAAACTCCCGCCCGGCAATCAGCGGAGGCTTGGGCGCTCCCGGATACCCCCCTTGGGTGGTCATGACATCGGCGAAGTTCAGGCCGCCGGCCTGCACCTGGATCAACTCGTGGGCCGCGCTGGGCAAGGGGTTTGGCTCATCTCGCAGTTCGAGTACGTCGGGTCCGCCTAGCCGGGTGATGACAATAGCTTTCATATCGGAGAGTCTATCAGCAGGTGTTGCCTTACGGACTCGAGTGGAAACGTCGGTTGCGTTTTTCAACTTCTGACCATAAGTTTTTCCCTGGTGCCGCACGGGCGCGGACGCCCTCGCCTGCCCTTGCGTTGTGACTTCCGTAATCCCGGACGCTGCGCGGCAGGTATATACTTTCACTGGAATATTTGTACGATGTCTCTGTCTGATTTCGGACAGGGAGCGGAGCGTTGTTTCATAGCCGGTTCATTTATAGGCTCCGAGTTTAGATCACTGGCTGGAATATATTCGGTGGTCGGGCGGCCAGTGCGGAACTCTATTTCATGCAAATGGGTTCCGGGGAGGTCCGTCAGTGGACTTAATAATTGTTCGTCTATTATTTGTTTTTTTTGTTGCTCTTACTTGCTACAAAATTCAGCCCTTCGACCTGCCTTCTAAGCTGGACGCGGGGGTTGGAGCACTGCTCGGCCTCGCCATCGTCACTTTCGAATGGCGGCTGCGTCTGGTCAGCCTGAAGCGTTTGATCGGAGCCGCGATCGGCAGCGTGCTGGGCATTTTCGGCGCCTACTTGTTCGCGATGGTGATCCGCAACAGCATCGCTCCCGGGCACACCCAGAGCTTCCTGCAAATCATGGTGATGCTGTTGATGGCGTACGTCGGGTTGATCGTCGGCGCCAACAAGGGCGATCTGCTCAATCTGGCGGCGCTGGGCGGAGTTTTCGGCGGCGAGAAACAATCTCGGAAGAGCTACAAGATTCTCGACACCAGCGTCATCATTGATGGACGCATCGCCGACATCGCCGAAACCGGCTTCCTCGATGGCATCATCGTGACTCCGCAGTTCGTGCTGCGCGAGTTGCAACTGGTCGCCGATTCCGCGGATTCTCTCAAGCGCAATCGCGGTCGCCGCGGGCTCGATATCCTGCAACGCCTGCAAAAGATGGCCTCGGTGCAAATTCAAATTGTTGAAGATGATTTTCCCGCCGTTCGCGAAGTGGATCTGAAATTGATTGAACTGGCCAAGCTCTACGAAGGAAAAATCATCACCAACGATTTCAATCTCAATAAAGTCGCGCAATTGCAGGGCGTCGCGGTCCTGAACATCAATGAACTGGCGAACTCTCTGAAGCCGATCGTGCTGCCGGGCGAGACCATGAAGGTATTCATCCTGAAAGAAGGCAAAGAATACAACCAGGGCGTCGCTTACCTGGACGACGGCACCATGGTAGTCGTAGACAACGCGCGCAAGATGATTGGCAAGACCATCGACATTTCCGTGACCTCAGTGCTGCAAACCACGGCGGGAAAGATGATTTTCGGCAAGTGGGACGAACGCGCCATGGCTCGCACCGAGCCGCGACCAGCCGTGGTGGTGACCACAGCCACAGCAATCCCGAACGGCGAACCAAGGAAGAATCCGCCGCTCGTGGTGGAACGGCCCGCGGAGTAGTAGGAAATTGTTCGCCCCAAAAAGGTTTTCTCTGTGCCTCTGTGTCTCTGTGGTGAGAATCCACCTGGTCTAATACCGGAACAAATAAGAGATCTTCACGAACACCTGTCGGCCATCGTTGATGAGCCGGTAGGGGCTGCGCAATAGATTGTTGTTGGGATCGTTGGGGTCCACTTGCAGCGAGGGATCGATATTCTGCAAGTCGCTGTTGTAGCCCACATAGATAGCCGTGCCCGGATGCAACAGGTAGGTGAATAGAATGTCGGCATTCACCTGCTTCGTCTTCTGCAGCGAACTCAATGCGGGATTGGTCAGCACGGCGTTGTATTGTCCGATGAGCCGCAGGGAGAACTCGCGGTTGAACTGATAGTTCCACTTGGAACGGATGATGTGGTTGTTGAGATCGGCGAGCCCGGTAATATTGTCGCGCAGCCGGGTCAACAGGTAAGTGTTCTGGATGGAAAGCCGCGTCACTGGCCTCACCGTCGCATAGATTTGCGCGAAGTTTGATTTCGCCAGTACTGGCGGGCCGACCGCCGGGTTGTAGTTGGTGTCCGTTCCCAGGTTGATCTCACCGCCCAGCGAGACCTGCTTGAAGTATCCGAAATCGAAGAACAGCCCGGTGTGGTAATGCGCATAGTCGCGGTTGCTGAGCAAGGCGCCGTAATCGTACGGGCGCAGGCGCTCGTGGCCGAGGTTACCGTAAAACCCAAAATCACTCTGGCGTTGGAATATCCACCGGTAATTGGCGTTGCTGAAATACTCGAGACGAGTTCCGTGATGGTCCCAGTTGTTGATGGTGGAAATGCTGGGACCGTGCCACTGGAGAATCTTCCCTTCGCGCCGAAAACGGTACAGCGCGAAATTACTGAGACGGCGAATGTCGGGGCGGCGGAAGAACCCAGTATCGGTTTCGAACCCGGCGGAAGTGTCGTCGTACTGGCTGTTATATTCCAGCTTCGTCGAGCTGCGCTGAAGGTAGGCCCAATAGGATTGCCCACCCTTGTGCGTGCCATCGTTGAATTTTGTGTGGCCGATCACCGCCTGGCCGGTGGCGGACCACTTCGAATTGAACTTGATCTTGGTGTCGAAACCGCCCACCCGGTTCGAGCCCACGATGCAGCGGTTGAGCGTACAAATCGTGGAGGGGCTCGTATCCAGCTCGCGATCGGTGTAGAGCAATCCGAAAGTCGATTCTTTGCCAATATCACGGTTAACGCGCAGGATTCCGTAATAGGCTTTTCGTCCGGTCAGTCCATCATAGGTAGGCACGCTTCCGCCCGGCGATTTGTCGTCCGCGAACAGCCAGCCCAGCGCCCAGGGACCAAGTTTCCCCGTCATCCGCACGCCGTACTCCGGATCGGCAATGCGGCGGGTGAAAACCAGTTGCTCCGGAGTGTCAAAGTAAGCGGCGTTTTCCTGGAAGAACGGGCGCTTCTCCGGGAAAAACACTTCGAAGCGCTGATTCACCGTGATCTGCGGATCGTCCGATTCCACTTGCGCGAAATCAGGGTTAACCGTCGCATCCACCACCAGGGCGTCGTGGATGACGCCCTTGGCATCGAGCCCGAGGCGTCCTTGCGCGTGAATGTCCTGGAAAAGGGCGTGGTTGGGGTCGCGATCATCCAACTGGCGGAAAGAGCGGAATGAAGCGTAGGGAATGAATTGCAGATTGCGGCCCGGGGAGATCTTGGCCATCCCGTCCATATCGGTTTCCTGGCTCAGGAATCCCTGGGCGTTGCTGGTAATGTGCGGGTAGAATGCGAACTCGTTGGTACGCTTGATGTCGCGCTCGAAGAACAGACCCCAGGTTTGTTCGGGTGTCGCAGGGAAGCGCAGCGACTTAAAAGGAATCTCGAACCACGCCACGTAACCCTGACCGGTCAGTTTGGCGTCGGAGTTCCAAAGCATGTCGAAAGAGTAATCAGGACCCTGCCCGTTTTCGCTCCAGATGCCATCCTGCTGAACCCCAAGCGGGTTCAGATAAAAAAACACACCGTGCTGTTTGTCGTGGAAGGTGTCGAGAACAAAGCCGATCTGATCGTCATCGTTGATGTCTTCGCGCCGGGACATGCGGGCGCGAATCTTTTCCGGCTCGGAATCGAAACAGATGCACACCACGTACAGGTTCTTGTCGGTGTAGCCTAGGTAGAGTTCCGTCTTCTGTGAGATGGGAGCGCCGTCCTTGGGATCGCGCTGCGTGAATCCCTCCACCTTCAGCATAGTGCTGGCGAAGGCCGGGGAAGGCCGCATGCTGAGGAAATCGTTGATGCGAGGAGCTTGCTCCAGACGGGGAACGTGCAGGGTCGCAAAAACTGGACGCTCCGGGGTTGCACCTGACCGACCCGCGCCAGCGAGCGCCGGTAAAGTGATCATAAAGAAGACCAGGGCCTGGAGCCACGATTGTCTAGAGGCCAAACGCAAACACTCCTCCCCGCCCTTCGCCGCAGGCCTTCGCGTTAGCCCCACGGAGCTACGATTCCCGGTGGTGCGTGCTTCCGACCCTGCTACTCTTTGCTCTTTGACGACGGAAAATGTGAAAGGTCTACATGTATTGGGACGAGTCGCCGTTGCGTCTTGTCCCAGTGTGAATTGGGTTAGTTGCCTCGCCGCCGGCAGAAAGAGTGAAGACGGGCACGCGATACAAATTTGAACGGATTCACCCAGCCTCGTATACTTACAGCCCGCTATGAAGGTGGTTGCAATCATTCCGGCTGCGGGTCTGGGGACGCGCATGGCGTCGGCTCCCACCGCCAAGGGCAGGAAGCCCGCGGCAAGCAAGCAGTTCACTGAGCTTGGCGGTACGCCCATCCTTATTCATACTCTGCGAAAGTTTGCGGCCAGTCCGAAAGTTTCTGAGATCTGGATTGCTCTGCGAGCGAATGAGACCGAAGGGTTTCGCCTCCGTCTGGAAAAAGAATCGAGTTTACACAAGAAGATTAATCTCGTGGAAGGCGGAGAGCATCGCCAGCAATCGGTTGCCAACGCATTGGCTTCCATCTCCGCGGCCGACGATGACATCGTGCTGGTCCACGACGCGGTGCGCCCTTTTGTAACCGTGGAAATAATCCACGACGTGATCCTCGCGGCACAGAAACACGGTGCGGCAATCGCCGGAATGCCAGCGGTAGACACGGTGAAACAGGTCGAACGCACCTCCGATGGAGCGCTGGTCACCGCCACGCTCCCGCGGGAGCGCGTGGTCATGGCGCAGACGCCGCAGGGCTTTCGCTACGATGTACTCAAAAAGGCATTCGATGAGGCAGCGGCTGACGGATTCCTGGGAACAGATGAGGCATCGCTGGTGGAACGCTCCGGGCATGCAGTGGCGGTCGTAATGGGATCTCCAAGAAACATAAAGATCACTGCGCCGGCAGATTTGGAACTGGCGCAGTTCTATTTAAGGAAGTGATTCTCTCGCCGCGGATTTCTGCGCGCGAGTGGGGGCTGCTCTTGAGAATTGGTTATGGTTGGGACTCTCACGAATTCAAAGCTGGCATTCCGCTCAAGATTGGTGGAGTGACTCTGCCGCATCCGCAAGGCTTGGGTGGCCACTCTGATGGCGATGTGCTTTTGCACGCGCTTACCGATGCGTTGCTTGGGGCTGTGGCCGCGTCGGATATCGGTTCGTTATTTCCGCCATCTGATCCAAAATGGAAGGGTGCGGACTCTGCGGTTTTTTTGCGGGAGGCTTTGAAACGGGTGCGGGCGGCTGGTTACACCGTCGTCAATGTGGACTCTACGCTGATTCTGGCTGCGCCCAAGATTGGTCCGCATGCCGCTGCCATTCGCGAGCATGTGGCAGAGTTACTAGGCGTGCCTGCGGATTGCGTCGGCCTCAAAGCCAAAACCCCGGAAGGCATGGGCACCGACAACGCTGCAATCGCGAACGCAGTGGTGCTACTGGAGAAGAGCTAGCCACAGATTTGCACAGATTCACACGGACGAAATTTCCAAAGTTCTGATCCGTGTAATCCGTGGATGGCTTTTCTTCAAACTGACTCGAATTCTCCCGTCAGCTTCTCGTGTCGGACTTTGGCGGCTTCGACCAGGGCGCGAAAAATCGCTCGCGAGGGCTCGTCATCATCGACGGACCGCTCTGGATGCCACTGCACTGCGAGCACGAAGTGATCCGGCGACGTCCCCTCCAGCGCTTCGATGACTCCGTCCTGAGGGGACCGAGCGACCACTCGCAATCCATCCCCCACAACGCCTGCTGCTTGGTGATGGCTGGAATTCACCGGGACGACGAGTCGCTGTCCCTCGTGGGCTGAAGCCCTCTCTTTTACGGTCTGGGCGGCACGGCTGAAGCCGCGCCCTTCCCCTTCGTCGCGCGCGATTTTCTCCAGTTTCGATCCTGGTTCAACTTCGACATTGTGCGCCACTGCGACTTTTCGCCCGGCGTCGTGCTTTACCGGGGACTCGATGTGCTGGATCAGCGTGCCGGTGCGGTAGACGTTCAGAATCTGGAGGCCGTAGCAAATGCCGAGAATCGGCTTGCGCATGTTGTATGCGTCCTGGAGCAGCAGCTCGTCAACCGTATCGCGGCCAGAGTCGGCGGCGTTGGTCTGCGGATGGCGCGGGGCGTCATACTTCGCGGGATCTACGTCGGCTTTGCTTCCAGGCAACAACACAGCGTCGCAGCGCTCGATCAGCTTCATAACTTCCGCGGGAGGCTGATCCAGAGGAACGCGAACCGGCTCTCCCCCGGCCATTTCGACCGCGCGTTCATATTGAGGGAGAGATCGCTCGGCATACTCTCGATCACCAGAATGAGGAACGGGGATGGCGATGCGTGGTGGCATGATTTGATTGTAGCGCGTGGGCGGCGACTCCCCGGGGGTAACACGGGACCTTATTACCGCATTACCGCGATTGCCAATGCCTCGGATTGCGTCTGCCGTGAAAGCAGGCAATCACCACAATCCGATGTTCCTGCACCTCGAAGAATATTCCGTAGGGAAAGCGCCGTACTCCGGCACGCCTCCGCTCTCGATAGACGATAGGGAATTGCAGAGCATATCCAGCGATGGCTTCAACCGTGGCCTCGATCGCCAGCGCGAATCGCTCCCCAAGCTGTGGGCGGATGTTGTCATACCAGGCCCGGGCATCCTGTAAATCCTCATTCGCTTCGGGTATCCAGACGACCGGGAGTGTCACGGCTTCTTAGACAGGCCCGCTCTGACTTTTTCCCAGGAGATAACATCGGAGGGGTTTTGCTCATGCCGAGCGATGCGGTAATCAAGCTCCGCCCGTTGCGCATCCGTTAGTGATGCCGCGTCGGCTTCCAGGCTTTCCCAGACAGTGTCGAGCAGCTCTGCCTTCTCCGCAGGGGAAAGGCTATTGATCTGGCTTCGCAAATCGCTCATATGCTTATAACCCTAGCGCGGTTTCTGGGCTCTGGCAAGCCTAACGAAGCCGCCAACTATGAAACGTAAGGCGAGGATATCTCACGATGAGGCCACGATTCGTGAACTGCGCGACAGTCCAGAGTTCGCGGCTGAGTATCTCCGGGCGGCGTTGGAGGGGGATGATGAGCCGGGCGTGCTCCTGATCGCATTGCGGAGGCTCGCGGCGGCATCGCCAAGGTAGCCAAAGCGGCGCGAATTGAACGCGAGAGTTTGTATCGCGCGTTGTCGCGTCGCGGAAACCCTCGGCTCTCCGCGCTAGTGGCGGTGACTAGGGCTGTAGGACTGAAGCTCACGGTTGAGGAGCGGAGGCGCGGTGACGTGATGCACGCTCCCGCCCCTTGCACAAGCCGCAAGGAGCAGGGCACCCGGCCCGATCTGCCGGCGCTGGGCAGTAGTTGCCGCAGCCTGAAAGCATGGCGCACAATTGGAGTCTTGAAAGAATCGTTTTTCTGTCAGACATAGGTCGTGATGGCGTTCGATCAAGATGACAAGGGGTTTCCTGATGCATGGCCAAAAGAAGAGACGCAAGCGTTCACTAGATGGGTTGATCGCGGTCGACGGAGTCCGACTTTCTTGGCGACTCCTTAGCGAGCCGCAGTGGACCAGCGAGCATGGATACAATCGGCCAAGACAATCGAAGCCGATGTTCGCAAAGCAATCGTGGCTGGATGGGAGCCCAGATCTCGTGGAAAGGCGCTCATCTTCAAGTTGTCCTAAGTTTTTGAAAACTGAGACCCGACCGCACCGACTCCAGTTTGACGCTTTTCCTTAGCACACGTTAGAATGGTTGAGTTTGCCTGTACTTGCGGTTCCGTTCTGGGGCCGTCCGCCATCGTTGCCGAGAGCGCCGACGCGGAAAGCAGCAAGCATAGAAATGCATCAGGTTCTGTAGATCGCGCCGGTGTGCGACGGGATGGATTTTACGTTTCTCCATCGCGCTGAAAGCGGACGCGCCGGACCTAGGAGATATGAGCATGTACGCGGTCATCCGCACAGGTGGGAAGCAGTACCGGGTTGCGCCGGGCGATGTGATCCGCGTGGAGAGCGTCGGTTCGGCAAACCAGGGCACGGGCACCGACGGTCGCGTTGAATTCAGCGACGTGTTGGCGGTTTCGGCCGGCGAGGGACAGATCGGCAAGCCGCAATCCTCGGCGCTGGTGACCGGCGAAGTGGTCGAGCAGGGGCGCGAGAAGAAGATCCTGGTTTTCCATTACAAACGCAAGAAGCAGTATAAGAAGCTGCGCGGACATCGTCAGGGATATACGGCGGTGCGGATTACCGAGATTGCGTTTGATGGGCAGAAGTTCGCGGCGCCTGAACTTCCCAAGAACGTGGCCAAGCCGAAGAAGGCCGAGCCTGTTGTGGCGGAGGTCAAGGCCGAGGCTAAGGCTCATAAGGCTCCGGCTAAGAAGAAGGCTGTGGCTAAGAAGGCGGTAGCGAAGAAGGCTGCGCCGAAGAAAAAAAAGTAGGGCGCCAATAAAGGAAACTGAGTTATGGCACATAAAAAAGGGCAGGGCACTTCTCGAAATGGGCGCGACTCGAATGCGCAACGGTTGGGCTTTAAGGCGTTTGGCGGACAACTTGTGCCCGGCGGCACGATTATCGTGCGGCAGCGCGGGACGCGGGTGAAACCCGGATTGAATGTGGGCCGCGGCAAGGACGATACTTTGTTTGCCAAGATCACGGGCCGGATTGTCTTTAAGGATCGGGGTCAGTTGGGGAAGTACGTGATGATCGAGCCGGTCGCGGCGAATTAGCGTTTTTGCCTGGGCCCGCGCCACACTGGTACCAGCCTCGCCTTCGGGTTGAGGCTGTTTTTGTTGTGTGGGTTCCGTTTCCTTTGTGCACCTTCGTGTTCCTTTGTGGTTGATGAAGTTCAAAAGCTTTAACCACAAAGGACACGTAAAGTGCACAAAGGAAACAAGAGTCCTCGTGTTCATTGATGAGGCCACAATTCGAGTTAAGGCTGGGGATGGCGGGAATGGCTGTCTGGCTTTCCGGCGGGAGAAGTATGTTCCGCGGGGTGGGCCATCCGGCGGGGATGGCGGGGATGGCGGCGATGTCATCATGGAATCCAGCGAGCGCCACAATACCCTGGTGCACTTCCGCTTCAACCCTGAATACAAGGCGGAGCGCGGACGTCATGGCGAGGGCTCGAACTGCAAGGGACGCGAGGGCGAAGACGTCTTGCTGAAGGTGCCGGTGGGCACGATTGTGTACGACGCGGAGACGGGCGAGAAGGTCCACGATTTTTCACGTCCCGATGAACGGTTTGTAATTGCCTGCGGCGGGCGGGGTGGCCGGGGTAATGCGCGGTTTGCTACTTCTACGCACCAGGCTCCGCGCGAGCATGAGGAAGGGCGACCGGGCGAAGAGCGCGTCTTTCGTCTGGAACTGAAGCTGTTGGCGGATGTGGGGCTGGTGGGATATCCGAATGTTGGAAAGTCCACGCTGATTTCTCGTATCTCGGCGGCGCGGCCGAAGATTGCGGACTATCCCTTTACGACTTTGCAGCCGAACCTCGGCGTCGTGGCTGTGGGCGAAGCGAAGGAAGACCGCAGCTTCGTAGTCGCAGATATTCCCGGGCTCATTGAAGGGGCGCATACGGGATCGGGCTTAGGCATCCAGTTTCTGCGGCACATCGAGCGTACGCGGTTGCTGGTGCATCTGGTGGATGTGTCGGATGCAAGCGGCCGTCCGGACCCGGTGAAGGATTTTGAAGTGATCGCGGGCGAACTGAAGAGCTTTGGGGCTGGGCTGGATAAGAAGCCGGTGATCGTGATGGCCTCGAAGATTGACGTTGCGAATAAAGACAAGCTGGCCAAGCTGAAGCGGTATTGCAAGAAGCATGGGCTGGAGTTATTTCCGGTCTCGGCGGTGACCGGCAAGGGGATCGAGGAATTGAAGTACGCGATTGCGGAAAAGGTGGAAGAAGTTAGGCTCCAAGCTTCGGGCGACAGGCTTCAGGAAGAGCCTTTAAACGCAGAGAGCGCAGAGATCCCGCAGAAAACACGGAGAAGCGCTCATTAGAGTAGGTCCAGGATTGGTGTACCCTGCGCAGAAACAGCAGATCCCTCCACTCCGCTGCCCATTCCCTGCGGGAATGGGCAGCTCCGGTCGGGATGACAATCTGTAAATAGGTACAGCGACCGTGCAAATGTTCTAGCTGAACGCTGGACCAGCGCGGACAAAAAGTGACTCCAACTTACGCTTCAGCTAGATGCGAGCCATGTTGGAAGTGGTATTGCAGAATCTTCGCGGCCAGGGCGGGGTTCATCGAGGGAGCTTCCGCTTCCACGGTCCGGACCACTTCACCGCGGCACACGACCTCTGCCGCTGACAGGCCGGCGATCTCCGCTGGCAGCACCAGATTAATTTCGAGCTGGACGTTGGCCGGGATCAAGTCTTCCGCACGGAACAGCAGGCCGGAGCGGCTGATGTTCTCGGTAGTGCCGGCGCGCCACGCGTCCTCACCAATGGGCCGGTACTTCAGCGGCAATTGGAGCTTGAACCGCTGCGCGCGGAAGGGCGACAGCTTTGCATTGGAACGGCCGTTTTCAACTTGCATGGCTAAGCGGGCAGACATTGAGACCTCCTTGGGGAGTGGGGCGTCCAGCACCTCGCGCACTTTTGCTTTGAGCGTGAGTAGGGTAAAGGGCTTCTGGAGCAGGGTGATGCCCGCATCCAGTGTGCCGTTTTGGCCAATCGCGTTTTCGGTATAGCCCGACATGTAAAGCACCCGCATTTCGGGCCGACGCGGACAAAGATGGTTGGCCAGTTCGCGTCCGGTCATTCCTGGCATGACTACGTCGGTCAGCAGCAGGTGAATGGGGCCGGAATGGGCATTGGAAATCAGGATTGCGGTTGCGGGATCGCCGGCATCGATCACGGTGTATCCCTGGCGTTCCAGGTATTCGCGGGCAAGACGCAGCACCGTGACCTCATCTTCGACCAGCAGAACGGTTTCCCGGCCTTGTTGCACTTCCCGGGCCGCGGCCGCAGGTTGCGCGGCAGCCGCTTCTCCCCTCTCGCTCACCCGAGGCAGGTACACTTTGAAGGATGTTCCCTTGCCCGGTTCGCTGTAAGCCCAGATGTAGCCTCCGCTTTGTTTGACGATGCCGTAGACCATGGAGAGGCCGAGTCCCGTACCCTTCGCGCCTTTGGTGCTGAAGAACGGTTCGAAGATGCGGCTTTGAGTTTCGGAGTCCATGCCCATGCCGGTGTCGCTGATAGCCAGCATCACGTACTCGCCCGGTTCCGCGGGGGGATGGAGACGGGCATAGCTTTCATCCAAGGAAACGTTCGCAGTCTCGATGGTGAGTTTGCCACCGCGGGGCATGGCATCGCGAGCGTTGACCGCCAGGTTCATAATCACCTGTTCAATCTGGCCGGGATCGGCCTTGGTCGCGCCCAGATCGCTCCCGGGCACCATGACCAGCTCGACGTCCTCCCCGATAAGGCGAGTCAACATTTTGAAGTTTTCGGTGACCACCGCGTTCAGATCCAGGACCTTGGGGGTGAGCATTTGCTTGCGGCTAAAAGCCAGGAGCTGGCGAGTGAGTGCCGTGGCGCGGTTGGCTGCGTTGGCAATTTCCTGAGCGGGACCGCGGACGGCGGGATCGGACCCGATCCGCTCCAGCAGAAACTCGCAGTATCCTGAGATCACCATCAGCAGATTATTGAAATCATGCGCAATGCCGCCCGCCAGCCGGCCGACCGCTTCCATCTTCTGGGCTTGACGAAGCTGTTGTTCCAGAGCTCGATGCTCGGTCACATCTTCGGCGAAGAGTTCGAAGAAAATCGTGCTATGTTCATCGCGGATGGTTCGCCCGGAAAGGCGCACGGTGATGGGAACGCGGTCCTTGCGGACCCAATCGGCAATCAATCCGTTGAAGCGCTGCGAAGAGCTAAAATGATCGGCGACCACAAACCACTGTTGCGTGTCCGCGTAGAGGTTGGCTAAGTTGCCGCCCAGCAATTCGGAGGGCGAAGCATAGCCCAGCATGCTTACCAGCGCGGGGTTTGCACTGAGCAGGATGCCGTCCGAGTCGCATCGGCAAATCCCGTAGGGAGCATTGGTCACCAGCGAGCGGAAATTGATTTCCGAGCGACGCAAGCCCTCCTGGGCCGAACGCAGAGCCGCGTTAAACGAGCAGATCAACAGCGCCACAAACACAAACAGGGTCAGATGTATGATAGCTTTGCGATATTCGGCAGGGGAGTGTTCTCCAGCCAGGGAAAAATAGGCGCTGACAGTGAGGGCAAAAGACGTGGCCACCAGGCCCGGCTTCCATCCCCCGTACCAGGCGCTAACCATAATGGCGACGGCAAACACGACCAGCCGGCTTTCGACTAAATCCGCCATCATCAGCGCGGGGATCAGGGCGAGGGTGATGCTGAGAACGGCGACGCCGTATCGGAGGATGGGCGCCCGAGCCGGGGGAATGTAGCGTGCGCGAAGAAGGGGGAGCTTCAGTCGCATACTGAACCAACTCTAGTTCCAAAATTGGAACTCCGCGAGTTACGGGAGTTCATGTGGTCGCTGACGGGTGGGCGCTGGCCAGGAGGACAACCACTGCCACGACTGTTAGCCTGAATGTACAACGAGTTCGGCCTGTGAATTTCACAAATGCAACAGATTTCCGGATTTTGTGAATCAAGACATACAAGGGGCGAAACATCCGGGCCCGGTCGTCTCGCCGTTGGACACGCATGAACATTGGACTATTCGGCGGAACCTTTGATCCGATTCATCGCGGGCATATGGCCCTGGCGGGGGGAGCACAAGAACGCTTCCAGTTGGGCTGTGTTCATTTCGTCCCGGCCAACATTCCACCCCACAAACAGCGGCACGCTGTTGCGTCCTACTTCCATCGCTATGCCATGGTGGCGCTTGCGACCGTGAACGAAAAAGCATTCGTACCCTCGCTTCTGGAGGCTCCAGGACAGGCCGCACCAATTGTGATTGCGGGCAAGAAGGGGCAGGCGGAACATGCTCAACCGGGTGCAAACTACACCATCGATACAGTTCGCCGTTTGAAACAAACACTTAGGAAAAGTGACCGGCTCTTCTTCCTGATCGGGATCGACGCGTTCAACGACATCGCGACCTGGCACGAAGCTGAGGCGCTTTTCCGCGAATGCGAATTTATCGTGGCCAGCCGGCCGGGGTTTTCGCTGGCGGACGTGGCCAATGCGTTGCCGGAGAGGCTGCGCCCGAAATCGGCAGTGACCAAGCCATTTGCCAAGCAGCCGGCGAAAGGCGACCTGGTTCTGAGCGGGGTGACTGTACACCTGCTTGAAAACGTTAATCAAAACGTCTCCGCCACGGCGATTCGGGATGCAGTTGTTGCCAAGCGGCCCCTGACCAAGTTCGTCGACCCGGCGGTGGCTGACTACATTAAGAAGATGGGACTGTATCGGAGTCGGTAGGCGTTGGTCGCTTACCGTTAGCCTTGCTGGTTTCCCAAATATGTATGGACTGGAAAACGGTATCCGACATGCGGGGTGATATTTGTCAGTTAGAATAAAGAGACCATCGACGAAGGGCCCACGACTGACGACCGCATGAAAAAGAATGATCTGAAACAACAGGTATCGGAAGCCATTATCGCCTGCCAGGAAAAACAAGCGGGAGAAATTACGATTCTGGAACTGGAACAAGGGTCGGGCGCATTTACCGACTATTTTGTGGTGTGCAGCGGGACCAACCCTCGACAGATCCAGTCGATCTCCGACGAGGTCGAGGGAAGACTGGAGAAGGCGGGGCAGCGTCCGACTCACATCGAAGGCTACAAGCAGGCGGAATGGGTGCTGCTCGACTACGTCGATTTCGTAGTCCACGTGTTTTCGGAAAAGGCGCGTAAGTTTTACGATCTGGAGCGCCTGTGGAAGTCGGCCAAACGAATGGAGCCTGCGGAGCTGGTCGCACGCGCGCCGCGAACAAAGCGCGCTCCGGCGCGGCGCATCGCGAAAAAGCGTGCGTAGAAAAACCGGCCACGGATCGCCGCTGATTTCACGGATAATTCAAGAACCAAGCTTGATCCGTGTTGATCCGCGCAAATCCGTGGCTCAGATACTGGGGTTGTGTATGACTTCCGATTCCAACGCCAATCCGCAGTGGGGCGCTTCCTACCGGCTGATTGCCACAGAGAAGTGGAAAGCGAAATCAGCGGCCATGGGACGCGACGTCACCGAGGCCTTCGTCGAATATGCAGGGCCGAAACCGGGAATGAAGGTCTTGGATCTGGCGAGCGGCACGGGCGAACCCGCAATCAGCCTGGCAGGGCGCGTCGGGCCGGAAGGTCATGTCACGGCCCTCGATCTCAGCGGTGAGCTCTTGCAGATTGCCTCGGAACGAGCTCAGCAACGCGGATTCACGAATTTCTCGACGCAGCAAGCCGACGCGCAGCAGCTTCCGTTTTCCGACCAAACCTTCGATCTGGTTACAAGCCGCTTCGGCGTTATGTTCTTTCAGGATTGCGAAAAGGCCCTTCGCGAAGTGCGTCGCGTACTGAAGCCAGTTGCACGAGCCTGTTTTCTGACTTGGGGACCGTTTGAGCAGCCCTATTGGTCAAGCACGATCGGCGTGGTCGTTAAACACGTGGGAGGGCCTGCCATTGTTCCCGGAGGACCGGATCCGTTCAGGTTTTCCTATCCCGGTAGTTTGTCGGCAGTGTTGCGAAAGGCAGGCCTAAGTAACATTTGCGAGGAGACGAAGTCGCTGCCATGGAACTGGCTGGGGACGGCGGAGGAACTCTGGCAGTATGTGCAGGCGCTTTCTACGCCCTTTGTTGACTTGTTGCAACGGATCACGGTAAAGAATCGGGATGAAGTCGACCGCAAGGTCATAAACGCAGTCCGGCAATACGCAGACGGCGACAGCATTAAGTTTGGAGCCGTGGTCGGGCTGACTTCAGGAATGCGATAGCCCAAGGCGTGCTGGCGGTTGGATTCTCTTTGTGACCTTTGCGTCCTTTGTGGTTAAATCCCGGTGTGAAGTTGAGAATTGCGTGGATTGGAAAAACGAAGGAGCCAGCCATCCAGTCGTTAACCGACGAGTACCTGAAGCGGCTCTCCCGCTATGCCGAGGCGGAGGGGATCGCGCTGAAGGATGAGCCCGCTCTGCTGAAGTTGTGCGGGCGCGCGGCGCGTCAGATAAAACCCACCCTTGTGTTGCTCGATGGTCGCGGCACGCAGCTTTCTTCTGAGGAGTTCGCCGAGTTTATCGGAAACCATCAGGATCGCAATTCGTCACCTCTCCTGTTCGCCGTTGGCCCCGCCAATGGATTCAGTGTCGAAAGCCGACCGGAAGCGAAGTTGTTACTCTCGCTCGGGAAAATGACGCTTGCCCACGAAATAGCGCGAGTGGTATTGCTGGAACAGCTCTACCGCGCATTTACCATTTTGAAAGGGCACCCGTACCACCTGGGTCATACTGACTAGGGACATGCTGACTTGTGACGCTAAGAGCGCCCACGAAATCACTAGTGTACCTTCGTGATGTTTCTGGTTGTCCTTTCCGCGGTGTAAAGTCGGAGCTAATTTGTTTTGATATTTGAGAAGGAGTCCCCCATGAAGAACCCCCTCGAAGTACTCCGCATGAAAGAGCAGGAAATATTGAGAGTCAAGCAAGAAATAGAGGCGCTGCGGATAACCGCGAAACTGCTGGGAGAAGAACCCTCGTCTGCCGGGGATGGAAAGTTCGAACTCCGGAAGGCCGTCCCCATGCCGTAAGGCTCAGCCAGCGCCGGCGCGTCCAACTGTGCGGGCAAGCACGCAACCGCCCAGGACCGTCGCATAATTCCTCGCCTGCTTACCAGGCCCCGCCAAACGCGCTGAACAGGTACAATCAATCATTCCGAACTATGCCAGACATTCGCCGTGGTCTGATCATCGTGAATACCGGCCCCGGAAAGGGCAAGACCACTGCCGCCATGGGGACGGCTCTTCGAGCGGTGGGCCAGGGCATGAAGGTGCTAATGCTGCAATTCCTCAAAGGCTCGTGGCATTACGGCGAGCTGGACGCGGTGCAGGCATTCGGCGACAAGTTCATCATGAAGCAAATGGGTCGCGGCTTCGTGAAGGTGGGAACCGAAAAGCCCGACCCCGAAGACGTCAGGATGGTGGAGGAAGCGTGGGCCGAGGCAGAGCAGGCGATTCTTTCCGGCACGTGGGATTTGGTTGTCCTTGACGAAATTAATTACGCCATCACCTACGGCATGCTCGATCCGGTAAAAGTCGCTGAGGGCCTGAAGAAGAAGCCGGAGATGGTTCATGTTATCTTGACCGGCAGGAACGCGCACCCGGCCATCGTCGAACTAGCCGACACCGTCACCGAAATGCGTCAGGTGAAGCATGCGTATGAGAAGGGCGTGCTGGCGCAGCGAGGGATCGAGTACTGAAATTGAGTGATTGGGCAATTTTGTAATTGAGTAATTGGTAGTCGGCAATTGGAAAGACTCCAATTATCAAATTGCAAAATTACCCAATTGCAAAGTCCTTATGACTTGGTTCAAACGACAATCCGGCGAGCTCGACGCTACGGGCGAGAAAAAGGTCCGCACCGAGGGCCTGTGGGTAAAGTGTGAGCATTGCCGGCAGATCATCTGGAAAAAAGATCTGGAAGATAACCTGAACGTGTGCCCCAAATGCGATAAGCACTTTCGCATCGACGCCCGCGCCCGCTTGGCGCAGCTTCTGGACGACAATCAGTATGAAATGTTTGACGCCAACCTGGTCTCCACCGACCCGCTGAAATTTGTTGACCTGAAGACCTATTCATCGCGGCTGGAGCAGGCTCAGGCCGATACCGGACTGAAAGATGCCGTCATCAACGCACGCGGCAATCTGAATGGACGCCCGGTGATCGTCAGCGCCATGGAGTACTCGTTTATCGGCGGCAGCATGGGCGCAGTAGTGGGTGAAATGATCACCCGGGCGATTGAGCACGCCACCGACACCAAGGCTCCAATCATCATCGTTTCGGCGTCCGGCGGGGCCCGCATGATGGAAGGCGTTATCAGCCTAATGCAACTCGCTAAGATTTCGGCTGCTCTGGCGCGCCTTGACGAAGCCCGGGTGCCGTATATCTCGGTGCTGACCGACCCAACCACCGGCGGCGTTACAGCCTCGTTCGCCATGCTTGGCGATTTGAACATCGCCGAACCCGGCGCCTTGATCGGATTTGCCGGTCCTCGCGTGATCGAGCAGACCATCCGCCAGAAGCTGCCTCAGGGTTTTCAACGCAGCGAGTTTCTTCTCGAGCATGGCATGCTCGACGCGGTTGTGCCGCGCAAGCAGTTGAAACCGTACATTGGGCGGGCGCTGGAGTTCATGGCGGCCTAGTCATCAGCCAGCAGCTCTCAGCCAACCAGTCTCCTACCCCATTCGGACCACATCTTTCCACGTTGACTGCTGGGATATGGCCGAGTCCGAATCGCAACCGCCATACTGGTAATCTGAAAGCTGAGGCCGATAGTTTGCTTTTGTCTTACGAAACCGCGGTTGCACGCATGTATGCGCTGGGCCACGAACTGGCGGACACGCCGACGCACAAGTTTGATCTGGCGCACATGCGCGTGTTGCTAGGAGCCTTGAATCATCCCGAACGCAAGTTCCCGGGGGTTCTGATTGCTGGGACTAATGGCAAGGGTTCGACTGCGGCAACACTGGCGTCGATTTTGAGCGCCTCCGGTTTGCGGACTGGGCTTTACACATCGCCGCATCTGGTGCGGATCAACGAAAGGATTCGCATCGGCGGCGATGCGATCAGCGACACAAACTTCGCCCTGCTACACGACGTGGTCGATCGGACCGCAGAGCGCTTGGTCGAAGAAGGCGAGTTGCCCTGGCATCCCAGCTTTTTCGAGATGCTCACCGCCATCGCCTTTGAATACTTCGCGCAAAACAAAGTGGAGATTGCCGTGTTGGAAGTCGGCATGGGCGGGCGCTTGGACGCAACCAACGTGATCGAGCCGCGAGTAAGTGTGATCACCGACATTGCGCTCGATCATCAAAAGTTTCTCGGCAACACCGTCACAGAGATTGCACGAGAGAAAGCGGGAATTATCCGGCCGGGTGGAGTCGTCGTAACCCTCCCCCAATTGCCGCAGGCGAATGACGTCATCGGAAATACGATTCTGGAGTTGGGAGCGCAAGCCGTAAGCGCAGTGCCGTATGTGCCTCCGGTTTCCCCGGCGAGCGCTGAGTATCTGGAGAGCAGGGCGAAGGAACCAGCCGCAGAGCGGCGCAGGAATGCAGCCCACGGCGTAAGCCGTGGGTCAGAGCCGCAAGGTGACCAAGCCCCAGCGGGGCGACAGAAAGATTCCCCGACCGATACCAGACTGATTTCTCGTTATCCGCTTCAGGTCATGGGAAAGCAGATCCTGGTGGAAACCCTGCTGGTCGGCCGGCATCAACTCCGGAATATCGCGCTGGCGATTGCGACTGCGGAAGTTCTCAGCCATCAGGGATTTGCAATCACGCCGGAAGCGATCGAACGCGGTATTCGCGAAACCCGCTGGCCCGGGCGTTTCCAGATCAAGCCATCCGCGAACGGCGCACCTGAGTGGGTCTTCGATGTAGCCCACAACCCGGCCGGGGCCTGGGCGTTGCGTTCCACTCTGTCCGCCTGCCATGAAGATCGTCCGCTGACATTCGTGTTTGGCGCCATGCGCGACAAGGCTATTGGCGAGATCGCCGAGATCCTGTTTCCCTTGGCAGTTCGGGTCATCGCCACCCGGGCCGACAATCCGCGATCGGCCACGCCCGACGAGATTCGCCAGGCTGCCGCGCGCACCGCGGCCGACATAGAAGACGCTACCAACGTGGCTTCCGCGCTCCAGCTGGCCGGTTCGCTGGCCGGTCCTCAAGGCGTAGTAGTTATCACCGGTTCCATATACATTGTAGGAGAGGCCATGCGGATCTTAGGGGTAAGGGTTTAGCCGCGATCATGCCGGAACTGCACACATCGGTCGGGGAGCAAGCACAGAGCGAGTCGCCGCTCTCTGCGAACATTGCTTCGGACCAAACGGCCAGATTTCCGGGACGGCAGGACTCGGTTGCCCCAGTGAAGAAATATGGCTGGCTCAGCCGCCTGCGCTCCTATTTCGTTTTCGATCCTTTGGTCTGGTTCTACACCGTTGTCCTCGGGATTGTTTCCATCCCGGTTTCGCTTTTCGGCGAAAAGAGCCGTATCCTGCATGGGTTTGCGCGGTTCTGGTCCTGGCTGATCATGAAGACGGTCCTTTCCCCGGTAAAGGTCACCGGCCTGGACAAAATCGATATCTCGAAGCCGCACGTTTACGCCGTGACCCATGCTTCCGCGCTGGACATTCCGGTGCTCTACGTTTATTTGCCGTTCCAATTCCGCATTTTGTTCAAGAAGGAATTGCTTTCCTATCCCATTGTCGGATGGCACTTGAAACGGTCGGGGCAGGTTTGCATTGATCAGCAGAAGCCAACGCGATCGATCGCCCACATCCGATCGGCGGTGAAAAGTCTACAGGCCGGGATGCCACTGGTAATTTTCCCCGAGGGCGGCCGCACACCGGACGGCGAAGTCAAGCCGTTCATGCCCGGAGCGTTTTATTTGGCGATCAAGGCGCAGGTGGATATCGTGCCCATCGCGCTGATCGGGACCTACGAACTGCTGCCGATGAACACCTATCACATCAAGTGCAGACCGCTGGAAATGCGAGTCGGCGAGCCGATTGCAACCGCGGGGTATTCACTCCGCGAGATGGAAGCGTTATCGGCAAAGGTTCACGAGTCGATGGAAGGTCTGTACTACTCGCCCGGACCGGGCTCACAGCGCAACTCCAGCAATCTTTGAACCTTCCCTCAGTCTTCAGTGGAATTCCAGGGTAATGAATTTCGCGTCCTGCTTGCCGGTGTTGGTTAGGGTGTGGGTGAAGCCGCCGGGAACCCAACTGACTTCGCCTGATTTGATCTGGATGGGTTTGGGGGCCTGGCCCTCGATGTCGCTGCGGAAGTCCAGGTCGGTGACGGCCACCACCAGGTGTGGGCCGGAGTGGTGATGGCTTGGTATCGTCGCTGCCGGCTGCAACTCGTTCTCGGAGACACGGACCCCGTCCTGCACAAACATGATGTGCTGAGTGCCGCCGGTGAAGACGTGGAGGCCGCGGTCTTCGTCCCATGCCGGGGGCGGGGTTTTGTGGGCAGCTTCATCTTGAAGCAACTCCACAGCGATGGCGCGAAACGGCGTGCTGGCTAGGTCACGCGCGATGTGGGCGAATCCGCCCGGCGAAAACCGGGTTTCGCCATCCTGCATTTTGAGGTTAACCGGGGGCTTGCCTTCGACTTCGTTCTGGACGTTGGTCTCTCCCAGAGAGACGAAGACATAGTCGTGGGTGTGGCGATGCATCAGCGTCGCATCGTGGGGCGCGACCTCCGCCAGCCACACACGCACCTGCTGGTTTTCTAGGAGAAGATGGTGGTGAGGCTCGGCAGTGATTGCGACCTCGGATGTGCTTTGCGCAGCCAGGGTGATGGCGGCGAGTAATAGAGCGGGGAATATCAGGTGGCTTCTCATGAGAGCAGATTCTAGCACCGTGCGAGGTGGAGAACTTATTTGGATTGGCGATTGATGGCGGCTGGCTCGCTTCGCTCGCTTCCCGGACGAGGCGTCCGGGGCTACGTGATTTTTCGGCGTATCGTCTAGACTGTTCGGGTGAAGGACTTGGGCAAAGTGCTGGTGCTGCTCGGCGGGACAATCGTCATCGCCGGGGTGGTGCTCATTCTTCTGGGCCGCGCGAACCTTCCAGTGGGCCGGCTTCCTGGCGACATGGTTTATCGCGGGAAGAATTCGACTTTCTATTTTCCGCTGGCGACTTCGATCGTGATCAGTGTGGTGCTTTCGGTTTTGCTTTACTTGATTGCGTGGATCAGAAGATAGCAGTCAGCACTCAGCACTCAGCTAGTCGCCGGAAGCTAGGATTTTGTACGGGCTGAATGCTGATTGCTGAGTGCTGGTTTTCCCCGCGGTAAACTTCTCTATGGCCTTTCCCGATCAACTTGGATTCAGTTTCAGGCCAGCGGAGCGGCGCTCCTGGACGGTGCGCGATCTGGTTGCGGCAGTTCGCACCCAGCTCGAGCGGGAGTATGCCGACGTTTGGGTGGAAGGTGAGATTTCCAACTTCCGCGCCCAGGACTCGGGCCATCTTTATTTCACACTTAAAGATCAGAGCGCGCAGATTCGAGTGGTGATGTTCCGGTCCGCGGCGCGGCTGTTGCGTTTTCGCCCGGAGAACGGTTTGCAGGTGGTGGTTCGCGGGCGAGTCACGATCTACGAGGACCGAGGAGAGTTGCAAGTCGCGGCGGAGTACGTCGAGCCCAAGGGGGCGGGGGCGCTACAGATTGCGTTCGAGCAGCTCAAGGCCAAGCTGGAGGCGGAAGGCCTGTTTGATTCCGCCCGCAAGAAACCCATTCCTGCTTTGCCGGCGAGAATCGGGATTGTGACTTCACCCCAGGCGGCGGCGCTGCGTGACATCCTGAACATCCTGCGGCGGCGGCACGATACGGTGAGCGTTCTGATTTTCCCAGCGCAAGTGCAGGGCGAAGCTGCTGCGCTCGAAGTCACCGCCGGGATTCGCTATTTCAATAAAGCGCGCAACGTGGATGTAATTATCGTGGCGCGTGGCGGAGGATCGGCGGAGGATCTGGCAGCGTTTAACCACGAAGGCCTGGCGCGGGCAGTTGCAGCGTCCGGGATTCCTGTCATTTCCGCGGTGGGGCACGAGACTGACTTCACCATTCTTGATTTTGTTGCCGACCTGCGCGCGCCTACCCCTTCGGCAGCGGCGGAGTTGGTCATACGTTCGCGGCAGGAGGTGGCTGAGCAACTGGGAGGCTTGCATCGCAGGCTCGACAAAGCCATGCGCTATCACCTGCTTATGGCTCGGCAGAATCTGACCGAACTGGCGCAACATGGGGCATTCGCCCGCATGATGGACCTGATTCATCGGCGCGAGCAGCGGTTGGACGATCTGGTGAATCGGGTCGCGCACGCGCAGCGCAATATCTTCGAGAAGATGCGGCGGCGGTTCGAGACTTTGTCCGCCGCAGTTCGGCACTATGACGTGCGCCGGGTGCTGGGAGGCATGAAGAAAGACCTCGACGCGCGAACTACGGCGATCGTTTCCGCTGCGCGCAACATGTTGCTTGAACGCAAGGTTCGTCTGGAGCGGATGGATACCGCCCTGCAAGCGCTCTCTCCTCTAGCTATTCTGGAACGCGGATATGCGCTGGTCTTCGATGGTTCGGGGACACTCTTGAAGGATGCGGCGAAGGTGAAGACCGGGGACGAGATTTCGGTGCGGCTGGCAAAGGGGACAGTAAGCGCTAAGGTGATCCGCAAGGCCTAGGTTTCGGACGAGACTTCGGCGCTTACATTCTGGTTGCGATTCGCGGGCGAGGGTGCCCGCGCGACTCGTGCGTCCGGTTTCATGAGGTTCACGGGTATACGAGTCTTGGGCTCCAGTTTGTTCCGCGGCCTTCGGGGGTGAAGTCGAAGAGATTCCACAGCGGCCACAGCAGATCGACGGCGCGGTGATCCTGGCCGGGCTCGGGAGCGACTAAGCGGAGTTCAGTGTAGTAGAAGTGGTGGATCTTGCCGTTTCTCCGCGCGAATACGTTCAGGCCCGGTTGCTGATCGCCTTCCGCTGTCTCCCCGTGGTAGTCGCGGTTGTAGGTGTTGCTTGCTGACGACAGAAGGCGCAGGTTGTGCCAGCCACGACTGCGGGCATGGGTTCGGATCTTTTCGAGTGGGTTTCTGGCGACGACTGCCAGATTGATGCGCTGCGTGGCGTGCGGGGCGGTTCCGTTCAGGCTATCGAGAATCGAAGTGCATGGTGGACACGCCGCCTTTCATTTTCGGACCGTACATGAAGCTGTAGATTGCCAGGGTGTCCTTGCCAGGCTGGAACAGTTCGGATAACCGCGTTTTCCGCATCGTGGTCGAGTCTTGCAGATCGGACGCGCCCTCGTCGAACACGTAGTCTTCGGACACTTCTCCGCCTAAGGGGAGTGTGCGCCTCAGGGTTGCGACCTGCTCTATGTTCTTGCGAAGGGCTATTTCGGCCTCGAGCAACTGGTTGCGGGCGTCACGGTACGCGGGGCTTTCGCCGGGAAACCCGTTGTGGTGCAACGACGATGTCATTGTGTCTCCTAGAATGTTAGTGGGGCAGAACGTCAGTTTGACATACTTAGCGCGAGATCCCTAGCCCCGCTTCTGAAAGCGCGGGGGCTTGGGATGACGCGCTCTAGAACCCTACTACCCTAGCTGGCTTTCTTGGACGGCGCCGCTTTTTCTGAAATCTGCGCCATCAGATCGTGGAGACTTATTTCTGACCAGGTTTCTGCGATCTTGCTATCGCGGAGCCGGTAGATGTGATTCTCCGACCAGAACACATCCCGACCGGTGGCAGAAATGCCGTTGAATGTGCCCGTATGCTTGGCGCGCGCCGTGTGCCGCTCGACCACCCGATCGCCCTCGACAATGGTATCGGTCACGGTGACGTGCACACCCGAGAAGGCATCGAAGATCATCTTGCCGATGCCTTTTTGTCCTTGCTGACCATGTGGAGGTATACCCGGCAGGTGATTTACGAAGTCGGCGGTGAATAGTTCTTCGACGATATCGAGGTTTGCTTTGTTCTTGAATTCTTCCATGAAGCGCCGCACGACCGAGACTTTCTGGTCGCGGAAGTAGGCCGCCATCTTCAGCCAGTAGTGGGAGTGCCAGCCTTTGTTGATTTCCTCAAACTGATCTGCGGGTACGCCGGTTTGCGCGAATGACAGCAATGTGTTTCGGCCTTCGGCAAGAGGAGTCACGGTGTAGGTGACTCGGGAATAGTGGCCTTTGGGCCAACTCTCTGCGCGCCAATCCTGCACGATGCGCTCATTCTCTTTCAGCTCGATCGTGGTGCCTTCCAGATGGGTGCCGTAGCAGGTAAATTTACCTCCCGCCCTGCGGTCGATGTGGGCGGGGGCGCCGCTGAAGGCGGCGTGCTTTTTGTCGTTCATCAGCGCATCAAAGACTTCCTGCGGCCCTGTACTGAATGTGATTTCATGATGAATGGTTTTAGTCTCCACAGCTTTCTCCTTTATTTATTTAGTTGAACACCGGACAGTGGTTGTACCCATTGATTCTGCGATATACGCGGCAAATTTCTCGGCAATCGTTCCCCAGCCTCCCTGGTAACGTTTCATCACGTCGGCGTCGCGGAAGCGTTCGTGGGTCAGCACCAGTTCGGTTTCGTTGCCGTGGGCAATGAACTCCACAGTCACCAAAGTGGGGACTTCCTTTTCGTTCTGAGTCCAAGTGAAGACCAGCTTCGACGGGGGATCAACAACCTGGTAGACGCCAGTGTGGACATGGTCTTGAGTCTTACTCTTCATCACGATGCGGTAGGAGCCGCCCACCCTCAGGTCGAGTTGGGCTTCTGCCGAGACTATGTCTCCGGGGCACATCCATTCGCTTAAACGCCGTGGGTCGGTCCAGGCTTCGAACACGACCTCGCGGCTGGCCGGCATTCTTCTGCGAATGGAGAGTTGGTACTTCCCCTCAGTGGAGTCTGGCATGAGCTCCTCCTGCTTTCTTGGATTTTGCTTTGCGAGCTACGTATCTCTCCAGGGCATCCAGTCGGACGTTCCAGAACTGCCGGTAGTGGTCAAGCCATGCCGTCGCCTCGCGCAGAGGCTGAGGTTCGAGCCGACACAGATGTTCTCTGCCGTGGATTTCGCGGCGGATGAGTCCGGCCCGCTCCAGCACCATCACGTGCTTGGAAACTGCGTTCAGGGATACCGGGAAGGGAGTCGCAATCTCGGTGATCGTTGCGGGTTTCCTGGCTAGGGTTGCGAGGATCGCGCGCCGGGTGGGGTCGGATACGGCGGAGAAGACAAGATCCAGTGCCGTCTGGGAATGTTCAACCATGTGGTTGAATATTAATAGGACACTTGCTCGCGATTGTCAATCTAAATTCACGGGCTCGTCCTCACACGAGCTTTCCGGGTCGTCCCGTTGCGGGGGTGGGCGGTTCACTTGCCTCGGTGCCCTTGGCTGCTTATACTTTGGGACTTGCCGCCATCATCCGGGAATCTGCCCGGCGCTGGCCAGCATCTCAACCCCTGACCACAGTTATTGGAGATCGTTATGACCACCGCCACAAAGTCGGTTTCGCTGGAGCAGGAACTTAATCCCACGGAAGCACAGACCGCGCGATTTGATCTGGCCGCGCAGAAACTTAATCTGGACGAGGGATTGTGGAAGGTGCTCCGGTATCCCACGCGCGAACTGATCGTGCACATTCCAGTGGCGATGGACAACGGCAAGCTTGAAGTCTTTACTGGCTTCCGGGTGCAGCACTCGATTGCACGCGGGCCTTCCAAGGGCGGGATTCGCTATGCCCCGGACGTCACTCTGGACGAGGTGCGCGCACTGGCGGCGTGGATGACCTGGAAGTGCGCAGTTGTGAACATTCCCTTCGGCGGGGCGAAGGGCGGGGTGATTTGCGATCCGCATAAGATGTCGATGGGCGAACTGGAGCGCATGACCCGGCGCTACACGGCGGAGCTGTTCGAATTCATCGGGCCGGAAAAGGATGTGCCCGCGCCTGACGTCAATACCAATGAACAGACGATGGCGTGGATCATGGATACGTTCTCCATGCATTCGCGGCAGACCGTAACCGCGGTGGTGACCGGCAAGCCGATCAACATTGGAGGATCGCGCGGACGCCGCGAGGCGACGGGGCGCGGCATCATGATCGTTTGCGACGAGGCAGTTAAGAAGTTGGGGATGTCGACCGAATCCACGCGCGTCATTGTGCAGGGGTTCGGCAACGTGGGTTCGAATGCGGCGCTTTTGATGGCGCAAGCCGGCTATAAGGTTATCGGCATTATCGAAGTGAATGGCAGTCTCTATAACAAGCGCGGGATTGACGTTCAGGCGCTCTCGGCTTACCGGCAGAAGCATGGGACGTTGGCGGGTTTTGCGGAAGCCGAAGCGGCCGATCCGGGTGAGCTCCTGGTAACGGACTGCGACATCTTGATTCCAGCGGCCACGGAAAATCAGATCACCAGCCGCAACGCGGATCGGGTGAAGTGCAAGATCCTGGCGGAGGGTGCAAATGGCCCAACCACCGCGTCAGCAGACGAGATTCTGGCAGACAAGCGAGTATTTGTCATTCCCGACATCTTGTGCAATGCCGGCGGTGTGACCACTTCCTACTTCGAGTGGGTGCAAGATCGCCAGGGATATTTCTGGAAAGAGTCGGTGGTGAACGAGCAGCTTGAAACCATTATGGTGGCCGCTTTCGAGGACGTGGTAAGGTTCGCGGAAACTCACGGTGTGAACAACCGCATTGCCGCTTATATGCTGGCCATCGATCGCGTGGCTTATACGATCCGGCAGCGCGGAATTTACGCCTGAGATTTATGAAATCAGTTTTCAGTTGGCGGTTCTCAGTTTTCAGTTGAGGGCTAATATCGTGAGCAAAGTATGGGTTGGGCTTTTGGCGTTTTCGCTTTTGATGGTGGCTAGTGCGTCGGCTGTTACTTTTCCAACTGGTTCGCCGAATTCGCAGGCGGCGAGCGAGAAGTCGAAGACCTCGACATCAGCAGCCCCATCCGCCCCGGACATCGCGGCGGCGAAGGCCAGTGGCAAGGTTTGGGTAAACCTCGACAGTGGCGTCTATCACAAAGCCGGACGTTGGTATGGCAAGACCAAGAACGGCAAGTTCATGACCGTAGATGAGGCCAAGAAGGCAGGGTACAAAGCCGCCAAAAGGGACTAGCGCACTCCTTTTTCGCTCATTGCTTTCGTCATTCGTGGTGGAGGATAATTCAGTATCGCTTGTGGCTGAGCCTGCACAGCGATGGCCTGTTTCCAGGTGAACCTTCCCAATTCCATCACGCTGACCCGAATCTTCAGCATCCCGCTGCTGATCTGGATTCTTTCCACCAATCGTTTCGAGAGCACGGGCGGCGAAAAGGAGCTTCTGGCTTCCGCTCTGTTCATCGCGGCTTCGATCACCGATGGCATTGACGGATATCTTGCCCGCAAACGCGGACAGATCACCACCATGGGGGTGCTCCTCGATCCGCTGGCCGACAAGCTTCTGATCGCGGCTGCGTTTATCACGCTGGTGCAGTTCAATCCCAGCATGGTCCCGGCGTGGATCGCGGTGATCATCATTGGCCGCGAATTTCTGGTGAGCGGCCTGCGCTCGATTGCCGCTTCGGAGGGATTCGCGATCGAGGCCAGCGAACTGGGGAAGTTCAAGATGCTGGTGCAGATCGTTTCCGTGGTGGCGGTAATTCTTGACCATCACTGGAAAGAATGGCCCATCTACGGTGTGTATTTCTTCCCGGTGCATTGGATCGCGCGGCTGGCTATCTGGTTCATGGTTCTGTTGTCGCTGGTCTCGGCGGGCGATTACTTCGTCGCCTTCTGGTCGAAGATTGACCGGCAGGTGGTGAAGAGCCGCCGCCGCGCGTTTGTCCTCAGCCGTCGGAGGAAGCGCGA
>Ga0210410_10000483_pt1 | contig 44537 bp, 41 predicted proteins | sample IncBWC4MmetaG_FD_161058 | JGI IMG/M metagenome (GOLD analysis project Ga0210410, IMG submission 161058) | Forest soil microbial communities from Barre Woods Harvard Forest LTER site, Petersham, Massachusetts, United States - Inc-BW-C-4-M | ecosystem: Environmental > Terrestrial > Soil >...
CTGTTATCCGATAAGGGCTTCGGCACATTGATAGATTTGGTTTGTGAAATGGATATATCCGAAACCTATGCAAGCGGCGCAAATAAAGGGCAACCAAAAGAAAGCAAGCGGCGCAAACGCATCCGGGCAATTATTAATTTCAAATCAGGGCGGCATGCTTTTTATCGTTCAAATGGTATTCAGATCGAATGCGAAAAACAACTTTGGGAAGAAAACTTTCCCGACTTGCCATTAGATGCTGCCTTTAACTGGTCGCCGAAAGAATGGGGTATTAATCCAGGATACAACCTGAAAGACTGGGTTGGCGAAATTACACAACAGGAAATTGATGCTGTGTTATCGCTGGCTGAAATTCGTTTTGGCATGAAAGCAATTAATAAACAATATGTCGATATTTACGGTACGCAATGGCGTGACCGGGATTTAACATGTGTGCATATACAGGGGGTTGAGGAATATTGTTTGAAGAACTTCAGTAACGTTCCAGTTTGATTTAACCCCCTTTGCTAAATTTTAAAAAAGGAAATAAAATGAACCTATTACAAGCATCCGAAATAGCACAAGGCATTGTCAGCAAACTTTCGCCATTTTGCGAAAAGATAAACATAGCCGGATCAATTCGTCGCAAAAAGCCGGATGTAAGGGACATTGAAATAGTTTGCTTGCCGAAAACTCAAATTGTTAATAGTTCTGACTTATTTGGAACGGCCCTGCAAAACAGTCAAATTGATGTTGACTTTATATTAAACGTTGGTATGCTTGGCAAAATTGAAAAGGGTTCGGCAAGTGGACGTTATTGCAAAATTACTTTACCCCATGAAATCGCACTCGACTTATTCATTCCAGATGCGCCGGATTATTACAGGCAATTTGCCATACGAACCGGCTCGGCTGATTATTCGTTTAAAGTAATTGCTCGGGGATGGCGTAAAATAGGTTGGGTTGGTTCTGATTTAGGGTTAAGACTTGAAAAGGATTGCGTTGAAACGAAAACTCCTGACGGCAAATCGAAATGGACTTGTGTTCGTGATAAGAACAATAGGCCCCCTATTTGGCAAAGCGAACAGGAATTTTTTGAATGGATTAAAGTTCCTTTTATTTCACCTGAATTGAGAAATTTATGAAATTTATAACTGAGCAGCCCGAACGACAATCCCTTACCGATACCGAAAAGCTAATGTCAAACCGCCTGTCAACACAAGTAACATTTTTGCCGGGCAGCTATGATAAGCGTTTTTGTTCAGGATTGCCTTTAAATGGCAAATATACTGAACGGCAAATTGCCTATATTCATAAATGTTTTCATAAATACCGTAGACAGATTAAGGATTACGAAACCATAAAACAACGACTTGCTATGAATGAAAAGCTTATGCCTAATTTTAGAGGGGAATGAGCTATAGTATTATTTACGCCGATCCGCCGTGGGCGTATAAAGTTTGGAGTAAAAAGGGAAACGGAAGATCCGCCGAGTCTCATTATTTAACGATGAAAGATGTGTCTATTATTGATATTTCCAAAATAGCAAATAAGAATTGCGTATTATTTATGTGGGCAACATTCCCATGTTTACAGGAGGCTATTGAATTAGGTAAGAAGTGGGGTTTTACCTATAAAACAGTTGCCTTTACCTGGGTGAAGAAAAATAAAAAAAATAAGGCTAATTTCTTTGGAATGGGGTATTACACTCGTGCAAATGCAGAAATATGCCTGTTATTTACAAAAGGCAAGCCATTAAAAAGAATGTCAAAATCGGTTGCTCAAATTATCGAACACCCCGTTTGTGCGCATTCAGCAAAGCCAGGTATCGCACGTAAAAGAATTGTTGAATTATTTGGAGATATACCACGCATAGAACTATTTGCACGTACTCGTAATGACTTATTTGGAAATTACGAATATGACGGTTGGGATATTTTTGGCAATGAAGCCGCGGGTAATAATGTAATTATTTTGCAATGACAGATAATTACCCCTACACCACATCCGGCCTCGAACTGCTGAAATACGCCGAATCGCTAAGCGAAGAATACAAAGAGGTTGCTTGCAAGGAGAGCGGCATTCATTACCAGCCAAAGATTTATACCTGTACGAAAAAGGACTGTTATTTTTGCGGGTATAGAAAGCCGGTGGAAAGGGAAACGCCATTGACGCTCACTGGATATTAAAAGATAGTATATTCACTAAAGATAAAGGTACTATTTTTAGCTGCTTTGCTTGTGGAGGTGGCTCTACGATGGGTTATAAGCTTGCTGGATTTGACGTTATTGGATGCAATGAGATCGACCCCAAAATGATGAAATGTTATATCGAAAATCACCATCCGAAATACTCGTTTTTAGAAGATATAAGAACTTTTAAGGCACGTAAAGATTTGCCGGAAGAATTATACCACCTGGATATATTGGATGGATCTCCGCCATGCAGTTCGTTTTCAATAGCCGGTAATCGTGAAAAAGACTGGGGGAAAGAAAAGGTTTTTTCAGAAGGGCAAAAACTACAGGTTTTAGATACTTTGTTTTTTGACTTTATAGATTTGGCGAAAGAACTACAGCCCAAAATTGTAATTGCCGAAAACGTACAAGGGTTATTGCAAGGAAATGCCTTTGCCTATGTTCATAAAATTTACAGGCAATTTGAAGATGCAGGATATATTGTACAACACTTTTTATTGGATGCTTCAAAAATGGGTGTACCACAAAGGCGTAAACGCGTGTTCTTTATTTGCTTGCGGAAGGATTTATTGCCTAAATTGGCAACCTTTGATTTGTTTGGAAAAATACCTAAGTTGGATTTGATGTTTAGGGAAAAAATGATCCCAACATCTGAATTTAACGATTATTTAGGTATGCCAATTACAGAACATGCTTTAAAAGCATGGAATAGCAGAAAGCCGCATCATACAAAAATTAGTCAATCCAAAAAAGATGCAGGAATGAAACAAAACGATTTTAACTGTAAATTCATTAAGTCAAAACAACCACATTCAACATTACTAGCAAATAGGTATCATTCTCATATTCATTATGATAAACCTATTTATATCAGTAGAAATGAATTTCTACTTGGTTCATCATTTCCCTTAGATTATAAAATGGTGAATTTGCCATTTTATTATGTTCCCGGCATGTCAGTACCCCCTGTCATGATTGCCCAAATAGCAACACGTATTTACGATCAATGGTTATGCTTGTTAAAAGATGAAAAATAGTTATGAACAGATGAGGGAAATTCGGTAAGTTTTATTATATTTAAAACCCGGTTCAGCGCACGCTTGCCAGCTCATTTTGAAGTGACTTTTTGTATTGGATAAAAAAAGTTACTTTTGTGTTAGTTAAAAAGATTTTAACAAATCCCGGCAGGTTTAAGGTTGCTCCAATCAACCACCTGTACCGGGCTTTTTTATGCGAACTCGGCGGAATCAAACCGCTGTCGGCGGCAATTAAAACCCTACTATTCATATATGTCCCTATCCGATCTTAAATTCGTAAAACAGCAAGCCAATATAGTTGAGGTTATCGGCCATTTTGTTCCAATAAAAAAGAAGGGAGTTGAATATGTCGGCATGTCGCCATTTTCAAATGAACGCACACCTTCTTTTTATGTCAATCCAGTTAAGAACATATTTAAATGCTTTTCAAGCGGAGAAAGTGGGGATGTTATAGATTTTGTTGTGAAACATAAGAGTATATCACAGCGAGAGGCTATACAATGGATACGGGATTTTTACAACATGCCGCCGAAAGATAATGAATGGCGATTTATCCCGCCGCCGCCGCGTCCTATCTCGTATATTCCCTATAGCACCTTTTCAAAAACAATAGATACCGGGCATAAAAATTATTTCCGCGATTGGTTGGGTCGCGTCCTTGACCCGGTTGCGGCCTGGGGTTTATTGCAAGCATACAAGGTTGGAACATCTAAGCATTGGCCCGGTGCCTGTATATTTTGGCAGGTTGATTTACAAGGCCGGATAAGATCGGGTAAGATTATGGTTTATAATCCCGAAACGGGCAAGCGCATCCGCTCTCCCGAACCGTTAATTACATGGGTGCATAAGGCAGCTAAATTGCAAAATTTTAATCTTTCAATTTGCCTTTTTGGTGAACACCTGCTAAATACGTCCCCGCCAGCTAAAACGGTTTGTATTGTAGAGTCTGAAAAATCAGCAATCCTTGCAGCTGCTATTTATCCAAAATTTATTTGGCTTGCTTCGGGATCATTAACTAATTTATCTTTTGAGCGGTGTAAATGTCTTTCCGGACGAAATATTAGGCTTTATCCTGACGTTGGCGGTGAAATTCAATGGGAAGAAAAAAGAAAGCAGTTAGCCGAACTCATACCTAATGCTTCTTGGGAGTTGCACCCATTAACCGGCAACACATTCCCAAAGGGATATGATTTATGTGATTACATTTTAGATAATTGTTTATGACGGCACAAACACTGGGAATAACACCATATCCCGATCAAATTGAATTTACGAATAAGATAATATCTAAATTAGCGGACGGTTATATGAGGGTTTGCGCACAGTTGGCCACTGGAGGCGGCAAGACGGTAGTTTTTTCTTATCTAATTTCCCGTTACATCGCAAAGTCACCCTCCGCAAAAATATGCATACTTGTTCATCGCACCGAATTGGAGGCACAAACAAAGCGTATATTGCGTGAATTTGGGTTAAATGGCGTTCGCGTTGAAATGGTCGAAACTTTTAATAATCAATTAAAAAAACATGCCGAATCAATGAGGTATGATATGTTGATAGTAGACGAATGCCATATAGCTAATCACTTTAAAGTTATAACTCATTTTAAGGAATTACAACCCGAATGCCTGGTGCTGGGGTTTTCGGCCACGCCAATTGCCGCATCAAAGAAAACGCCGCTTAAATCGTTTTTTCAAACCATTGTAGTTGGAACTGAAATTAACAAGTTAATTTCTATGAAGCGGCTTTGCCCCGCTATACACTATTCGCCAACTACCGAACCTATCGGTAAAATCGGCATGTCTGGCGGCGATTATAATCTCGCTGCTATGGGGATTGAGTTTTCAAAGCCAAGATTGGTTGAGGCTATTGTCGATGCCTATAGCAAATATGCGGCTGGTAAAAAATGCCTGATATTTAATACAACTATTGAGCATTCAAATTTGGTTAATGAGGCATTTAGAAACGCCGGGTATACGAATACACGCAGCATTGACAGTAAATCGGTTACCGATGAAATACGCTCAGAAACATTTCGCTGGCTCCGTACTACGCCTGGTGCTATTCTATCTAACGTTGGAATAGCCACAACAGGCTTTGACGACCCGTCAATTGAAGCGATTATTTTTAATCGTAAAACGAAGTCATTGCCGCTTTGGCTACAATGTTGTGGCCGGGGTGCGCGGGTAAGTCCTGATCCTAATATTGATAAGCCTTACTTTCTCATTATTGATTTAGGTGATAATATTGCCGGTGAGGGTTTTGGCCATTGGAATGAGCGTCACGATTGGGAACAATATTTCTTTCATCCAGATACAGCCCGCGAAGGGGTTGCGCCAATGAAAAAATGTCCTGAATGTGATGCGCGGATATATATGAGCTCAACTGAATGCCGTTGGTGCGGCCATTTAATGCCGCGAAAGACTGTTTATACTGATATGGTATTATCACTCTCTATTTTGCCCGAAAAAGGTATTAAGCGCAATAGCCACGATGCGCTAATGAAGGCTATTGAATTTGCCGCTGAACAGGTTCGAAAACAACGGGTGACGTATAATGAAAAGCGGGAATTAATGTTTTATGCTTTTCAGGAACTTTATAAGCGTAGTAGTTTTGAGCCACGCGATCATATTATTTCTCACTTGGTGTCTGTTTATGGAAAATAATTTTGTATATTTAAATGCAAAAAACATATCAAATCTATGCCGTAGGACGCGTATATTTGATGTGTTTAGGTTTATAATTAAATTGCCCGGTCGCCCGTCCTACTTTAGCGCCGGGCTTTTTTACCTCTAATAATTATGTGTGAACCTAATGTTATTGTTTTATGAGTCAAAAGTTAACAATTGCTCATATTGCGGCCGAGCGTCAGTTTAAACATACAACTTTATACAAGTCAAAAGCTAATGGCGGATTTGAATGGGATTTACCCAATCTTCATTTCTTTTATACAGAACGGGGATATTTTATTTATCGAACATCTATTGACCGATTCGTTCCGATAAGAGTAATTGATAATATAGTTAAGATAGCGGGTAAAAAGGAGTTGGTCGATGAAATTCTTAATTTCCTTTTAAATATTGATGAATGCCCCCCACATATACACCAATTTGCATTAAAAGAAATATCAAAAGCTACTTCCGATGATTTTCTTATCACATTGCCTGAAAAACAGGTAGAATTTAGAAAGGATCGGAAAGACGCTATACAACTTTATTTTCAAAATTGTATAGTAAAAATAACAGCAGACAAAGTCACCGAGCACCCATATACCGATCTCAATGGCTTTATTTGGGAAAGTCAGATATTGCCAAGAGAGTATAAAGCCCAGCAAATAAATCCATCCGCTAATTTTTCAACATTTATTTCCAATATAGCAAATAATGATCAATCCAGGGTTAATGCGCTTTGTGCTGCTTTTGGTTTTTATCTTCATAATTATAAAGATGCTGATTATTGCCCGGCCGTCATTTTAAACGATGAAATTATATCGGATAACCCGGAGGGGGGCACCGGTAAGAGTTTGTTTTTTGAAGCCATATCATATTTTATAAAAACTGAAATTTTTGACGGTGAACTTTTTTCTTTTGAGAAGGGATTTTTATATCAACGAATTAAGCCCGATACCAGATTGGTTTTTTTCGATGATACTAAAAAAGGATTTAAATTTGAAAAACTTAAGAGCTTTCTAACTGGAGGAGTAACAACTGAAAAAAAGGGAAAAGATGAAATTTACATTCCATTTATAGATTCCCCAAAAGTTGGAATAGCGACGAATTACGCCATTAATAATTCTGGTAACTCATTAGAACGTCGAAGCCTCGAGCTTGAAATAAGTCAATATTATAATAAAAAACGTAAACCTAAACACGAATTCGGGCATATGATGTTTACTGGCTGGGACCAGGCAGGGAAAGAGTGGATACAATTTGATAATTATGCTATTCGCTGTTGTCAGTTATTTCTTTCGCATGGTCTTATTGAGCAGGTTTTAATAAACTTACCAGAAAAAAAATTACACTCACAAACAAACTCTCAATTTCTTGAATTCATGGAGGATTTTAAATTTGAATATGAAATTTCAAAAAAAGGGATGCTGGATCAGTTTTTAGCTTATTGCCCAAAATATAAAAACGCAGATTGGTTGACAGTTAATTTTTTCACTAAGTGGGTAACGATTTATTGTGACTTTCATAAAATATCACTTGACACTACCGGCCGTGACAAATCAGGAAGCATCAGGGTATATAAGTTTGATAACTTCCCCATTACTGTCCCGGTTTTCTGACAAACTTATATCGATAAAATATTTGTCAGAAGGTTTGTCAGAAACTTTGTCAGAAGATTTTATGCATCAGAATGATTGAAACGCAATAAATTAACCTATCTGACAAAATTGACAAAAATAAAGCACTATTATTTATATAATATACTTTTTTTGCGCGAATGATATAGAATATTTGTCAGAAATGTCAGAAACGCTATAACTAACTGGATATTAACAACTTACTTCTGACAAACTTCTCTGACAAATTTGGAGTTACCTATAAAGTTTGTCAGAAAAAATGTCAGAAAGAATGTTTAAACATATATTAATTTAAGACATAAAAATTATGCAACTCACTGATAATCAGCAAAAACAATACAATTACCTACTTAATCTACTACGCCGCATCCCTAAATCTGAAATTCAACTTCAATCCAAATGCGCCGAACTGCTCTATTTCTTTTATCCGAACGATTGGAAACGCCTGGTCACAGTTCATAACAACTCTTTACGCGCGAATACGCAGGGTTTCGGGATAGTTCCGGGCGCATCTGATATGTATTGGTTGGCAGCGGAGGGGAAGACGATTTATATTGAGTTTAAAGAACCAGGAGGTAATGGGGGGCAATCAGAAAAGCAAATCAAATGGGAGGCACTTTGTAAGCGATTGGGGCATACATACCATATTTGCTGGAATGAAGTTTCCTTTTGGAAAATAATTGGGTTTAAACAGCCGGATGAGGCGGATATATTGAATTTAAAGTTGTTTGCGTGATTGGTAGAGTTGGACACTTCTATTTTTAAGAAGTAAAATGTTTAAACAAGTATTTTAACTAATGCGTGTTGAATATATTTTATGCTATTTTGGACGGCAATAATCCCCTTTTTATTCCCATATGCAACATGTTTCAAAAAACATCTACTCACTGGGGAATATTAGTATATTAGCGATTTTTAAGCCATTACAGACCAGTTTTTTCAAGCGACAAAGTAGTAGGTCTCAAAATTCAACGCATAAAAAAACCCGGTTGTTGGCCGGGTTAAGGGGTGTTAGGGGGTGGATGTGGTTACGACCTATGAACTCCTTTTGCCAAATATCCGTAAGCGGGGCAAAGTTTATTTGAGCAGGAAGTAATGACGGCAACCGCCAGTAGTAGAGCGAGGATAATGATTAGATTTTTCATGATTTTAATATTGGTTTTTAAACTGTGTGTCTGAAATATGAGTAATCGGCCGTTTTGACTGCTCGGTTAATATAAACTCTGCGTAAGGCTTGAAGGATTTAAAACCCATTTCTAAGCCTTGTTTGATAAGTGCCAGGACAACTTCATCCGGAAGCTGTATTAGACGGTTGTTTGGGCGTTTGGCCATTGGTTTATAAATAAAAGTCCGATGTTTTTGGCTCATCCCATCCGTAGTATTTTTTACCTGCCATTGTGGTAGCTTTAAAGTATTGATGATCTTCCAACCTTGTAAAGTTACGGGGCGTATTTAATTCACAACCTTCATAAACCCGCAATACCTTAAAGTTTACTTTTCTACCATAATTTCCGCTGTAATCGTGATCCCACTCGTAATAAAAACCCTTAACAATTGTTTCTTTTTTTACAGCGAGTTCTGTCTGTATTTGTTCGGTGGTCGCACATTCATTAACGAACATAATGTCCATCCACTCTTTAGTTAGATAATCTACATCATCTTGGCAAAAAAAGAATGTTCTGCCCATTATGCTTCCTGATTTACCCTTGTAAAATCCGGAGTGGTGCCATTCAGGCTCACGACCGCGCAATAGTTTAAATGCGCTTATTACTTCTTTGGCAGATGCTTTTAAGTTGCCTTTAAGTTTTAATGTTTTAGAAATTAATTTAGCCACTTCGCCAGCTGTGTACTTTGTTTGTGATGCGATGAAGTGCCTTTCAGAAACTACTTTAGTTGAGAGGCCGATTTGATTTGCTAACATGTCTTTAATTTTAAATATTTAATAATCTATTGTTTAACAGCACAAATGTATATAAAGTATATACACAATTTATCATTATAACTATTTATCATAGATTAAGCATAGTAATTTGGGTTAGGTTATAACTATATGTTATACATTAGCGCCGGGCGTAAATAGGGTAGGGGAGGAGTTGTTACAACCAAGTTGCATCTGATTTTCAAGCACTTAAATCTCTTAGTTAACATAAGGTTTCTTATGGGACTGTATAGTAGGTTAAAACAGGTCGTCAGGGTGTTGTATTGATTTTAGTTTTATACGGGTGAAATTGCGTAGACCATTTGCCTATCATCTCATTTATAACACTGGCTTAATCGCGCTACCTGTTCACTTTTAGTTCATTTTCCGCGTGTTACCTTTCGCCTGGTTTATTCCAAAAAGATTTTAGAGGGTACCCCGGTCGAATAGGTATTAACCCATTGCAGGGGGTGCCGGTTCCTGCGCGATAGGGGGTAATCCCATAAACTTACACCCATAAAAAATCCCGCTACTTGTGATAGCAGGTTGGGTAATATACGGTAAAGCCAATATTACAACGCTCCGATTACGGTTGCGTAGCTCTCAATCAAATAAATAGTTGATTGCTGAACCTGTGCGCCCGTCCAATATTGAACATCCACGGCACAACCAGCGGCGGTGTAACGACCTGGAGTGTACGGGTATGGCCCACCGATAATGTTTTGCGTCAATAGTGTATACACGGGTGATGGTGACTGCGGATATGGGTCTGCTTTTGTAATTGCCCCGCAAGGAGGGAATGGTGACTGGCTGCCCGGACGTAATCCGTCTACGGTTGCTGCCAGGTGTACTTGCTGTGCGCCTGCTAATGCCATTTTAAGTGAGCCGGGGGTTTGATCGGCTAAGTAAAGGTACATGACAGGGGAAGAAAAGTTCAGATATATTTTTCTATACGGATTATTATAGTTATGTTTGGATGCCGGTGCGTAATCGGCTATATATGAAAGAAAAGTTATCATTGGGTGACCAGTTAAAAAGGGCGCGTGAGGCGGCGGGAATGACACAAATAGAGTTGTTTGAGAAGTCACGGGTGTCGCTGTTCACTATTTCGCAGTTAGAGAATAACCACACAAAGAATGTAAGCACACACACCTTGCGCGGGTTGCAGTATGCTTTGGGTATAGTATTTGAGATATGACCACAAAAGAAATAGCTGAACTACGACAATTGTGCAAGGACGAGGTTGACCACGACTTTGTGACGGCGTTAAAGAAAATATCAGCGACTGGCGGGCGGGAAATCGACCCGTATATGTATATGGCGGTAGCGCCGGAGTTTGAATTAGCGTGGCGTGAGTACATAAAGGAAGGGGTGGCACAATGAAAAACCGCCGCCAATTTTGGCTATCCATACGACCGGTAGGGAAGTGTACATTGAACCGCAAATATAATTCGACACTTATATTTGGCTGGTCTGTTTGTTTGAGGGTGTTTGGGAGGGATGTGTTATGAGCCTTATCATCCAGTGTATCTACGCCACAAAGGACAATAAAAAGCTTCCTATCGTAAAACAGTGTATTAAGTCGCTCATGGCGACGGTGGATTTGAATAAACACCGCTGGGTAATTGTGAATAACTCGTGTGACATGGAGACGCAGGGGTATTTAGATGCGCTTTCACATCACATGAATATCACTATTCACCACTTGCCGGAAAACGTCGGTACGGCGCGGGGGATAAATATCGGGTTGCGGACAAGGCAGCCGGGCGAAATGTGCATCAAATGCGACGATGACCTGACATGGTCGGTATCCGGGTGGGTTGAACAACTCGAAAAGTATTGCAAGGGTAATATTGGTATTTTAGGATTGAAGCGTGACGATATTTGGCAACGGACCGACCATGAGAATTTGAATTACCGGACTAAAATGGAAGGGAAGTTGGAGATATGTCCCGATATTATGGGAACGTGCACGGCTTATAACCCGGCGATGCTGGATAAAGTAGGACTGCTTACGCAGCCGGGTTTGTACGGATTTGACGATACAATATTCTCTGTTCGTTCAATAGCGGCGGGTTTTCGGAATGCCTTTTTGCCGCACATAAAAATTACTAATCTTGATAAGGGTGGCACAGAATACACCGAGTGGAAGAAGTGGGAGGCCGGGCGACGATTGGTTGAGGCAGGGGAATATATGGAAATGATTAAAAACGGGATAATAAGTTATTTTTATGATGGAGATTAGTAAAACGACAACTATATTAGCTTATACAGCAGAACCCAAAAGGTATCTTATCGAAGGAGATTCGGGCGAATACGAATTTTTAACCGAAGCGGTCGAACTGAGTAAAGATGTGCCCGGTATGTGCATAGAAATTGGCTTGCGTCGTGGATTGGGAACTAAAACCATTATTGATGCAGTGCGCCAATATTGCCCTGCTAAAATAATTGTTGCAGTCGACCCATACGGATCAATATTGTATAAACCCCGTGACCACATGCCTGAATGCCGATTAGATTATACCAACCAGATGAAAGCTGAAACACTGTCGGCGATATGGGCGTATGTGGCAGAAAACCCGGTCAGGTTTGATTATTATCCCATGACTGACGCGGAGTATTTTGAAAGGTTTTGGGATTGCGTGCCACTATACGATGTTTTTACAAGTGAAGGTAATAAATATTCAGTAGTTCACCTTGACGGCCCGCATGGTTTAACCGAAGTAAACCATGAAATTGATTGGTTTGCAGAAAGAATGTTGCCGGGCTCTATCCTGGTAATTGATGATATTACGCCGGATTTTATACCAATCGAAAAGGTAGAAGAACACATGGGCGATAGGTTTGAGTTAGTTAAGAAGGGGATTAAAAAGGGAATATGGAGAAGAAAGTAGAAAATAAGTCCGCATGGCATAAGTTTAATAGGTATCTTAATGACCATATTGGCGTTATAATGGTTTGGTATTTTTTGGTTCAGTTAATACACTTCATTTTAAAATGCTTAAAGTAATCACCGTAATTTCAAATACCGAAGAACCCGGATTTAAACTATTAGGCGAATCGTTAGTAAAACATGGTTGGGATACTACCGCATTAGCTGTTCAATGGCGTGGATTTGGAACAAAACTTATTGCAATTTACCGATACTTACAAGACAATTTAGAAATAGACCGTTTCATTTTTTGCGACGGACACGATGTTGTGGCGCTCGGCCCTCCAGTTGAATTTGAAAGAAATTTGGAACACCCTGATAAAATGTTAGTATCAGCAGAGCGCGGATGCTGGCCACCGACAATGCAACAATATGCAAGTTATTACGAACCATTAGAAGCACACGGATGGAACTATGTCAACAGTGGGCTGTATTATACCCCTACAAGTATTTTTATGGCTATGATGGAGCGTAACATGCCAAAATATGAATCTGACGATCAGGAATGGCTGGCAATGAACTTTTTATTTAATGACGAGGCTGAAATACGAATGGACAGGAACTGTAACGTTTTTCAATCATATAGTTTCGTTCAGGATGATGATTATATTTACCGGGAAGGAGTTTTGGTAAATGCAAAAACCTGTACAACACCATGCTTTGTGCATGGGAATGGTCGCACAAACATGGAAAAAGTTTATAATTTAATAAAATGACCTTAGAAACTTTAAAATCAGAGTGGCATGATACCGAGGAATATCATAAGCACATAAATGAGCTATTCGCTCAGTTGGTTGACGCCGACCCGGAATTAAAAGCACATCGGGATTTTGTGCAAAACAATGTATTCGGCTTTGGGGAGCGATCATTTTGGTGGTTGTGGAAGCTTATTTTTGAGGGACTGCCCGACAACGCCAGGATGCTTGAAATAGGGCTATTTAAGGGTGCGACGGTATCTCTATGGAGATTGTTAAGCCCGACCGCAGATATCGCCGCCATAAGCCCCATGGATGGCGCCGGGCTTGAATGGAAAGACGATGACTATCGGCAGCATGTAAAAACCATACACGAGCGCTTTAATCAATCTTATCCCAAAATTTTCGAGGGATTGTCTACCGACAGAGGTATAAAGGCGATGTTTGGTATGGAATATCGCTACGGTTTGGATTTGCTATACATTGACGGCTCACATGAGTATGCTGATGTAAAGTTAGATTTTGGATGGTATGCACCGTATGTAAAATCGGGTGGCTTTTTGGTTGTTGACGACTGCTGCTGTGACTTACATGAACCATTTGGTTACTTTCAAGGGATATCTGATGTTCAAAAAGCATTCGACGAATATATGTTAGAGCATAGTGACAAGTGGGAATTTGTATTTAATGTAGTTCACCTCCGGGTAATGAGAAAACTATGAGCATAAAACGCATAATATATTTCGATCATTGGCAAAGCGCAACAGAATACTACCGATTAATGCCACTGGACTATATCACAAACGAGTCGTTTACCATTACAAGGTCAACGGAACGGGAGATACAGAGCCACCTGCTAAACCGATACGACGTAGTTATTATTTCCAGGCCCTCATCGGAAGCCCATTTGAACCTTATAAGGCTGGCTAAAGACTTGCATATGAAGGTAATTGGCGATTATGATGATGATACCCTGCATGTGCCCGAAACCAACCCAATGTATGGCACTTATGAGAACGATAAGCGACACACATTGAAATGTTTAGCGTTATTGGATGAGATTTGGGTAGCTACAGAGGGTATAAAGCAGTCATTCCGATTATTCAATAAGAATATTCATGTGATACCAAATTCGCATAATGACACGGTGTTCCCGGTGGAGCGCAAGATGCCATTCGGGGCAAAGAAGCGCATCATGTGGCGTGGCGGCGGAAGTCATATTGGAGATATTTATCAGCCCGGCACGGCAGAATGGATCGTGAAAACAATAAATAGCAATAAGAAGTGGGATTTTTACTGGCTTGGTCAGAAGTTTGAATGGATAGAGTACAGGGTTAAGCAGGGCAACTTCTTCCATAACCCAGGTGGCAGCACGGTACAGTTTTACAAAATGATACACGAAATGAACCCGCAGGTATTTTGGTATCCATTGACGGATAATTTGTTCAACCGCAGCAAGAGTGCGTGTTCGTGGCTGGAGGCAACCTACTCGGGTGCGGCGTATTTCGGAAAGGTGGCGTTCCCGGAATTTCAAAAGCCGGGCATAAAACAATTGGCCGAACTGCCGTATATGCTTAAACACCCCTACGAATTGGAAAAAATGAACACTGAAAGTTGGGAATTTATTTCCGATGAATTACTTTTGAGTAAGATAAATTTATTAAGAGAACAAAGATTATTGGCTATATGACACCATCCACCGGAAATATCCTTGTAAAATTCGACCATGACAGGTCATCAACCCTTGTAAAACAAGACAACGGGCTATTTGTTCCCGAGCGTTACGTAATAGAGGAGGGCGACGAAGACGCAGATACCGCATGGGGTGTAACCACAGACCGTAAGATGATAAACCCACAGGTGATTGATATTCTTTCGGGAGAACATAAGAGCAAACGGGCATTTGTACATTATGGTGCTTTTGAGGTGTGTAAATGGGTTGATGAAGAATCGGCGGTAATACCCGAAAAAATGATACTATTCTTTGTTGACCCGATACAATGCGTTTCGGGGACATATTTAGGGGAAGAAGTATTTGGGGAACTGCCAAAAACGGCCAGCGGTATATATCTTACCCCGCAACTGGAAACAAAAGAGGGGGTGAAGGTGTGCATCACGCACGTGCCAGATAACGCACACCCAGTGGTACAGGTCGGTACGGTGGTTATAACGGTTGACGCGTTTCAATATGACCTGATATACGAAGGGAAGAAATATATTAAAGTAGACCAGCGCGAAATTGTGGGAGTTGAAACAAGCGATGGATATGTACCCGTTGGCAAAACTATTCTGGTCGAATACCTGCCGGATGCCGCATTGGCAGAACGGGTCGCCGAAAATGATAAACGCCGGGCACAGCGCGATTATATTGATAAGCACTTTATTCATATATCGGAAGCCTACACCAAGGGGCTTGACCCGGCGTACCTTGATGTACCGGAGCCAAAAACAACGTATGCCAGGGTGCTGTCGGTTGGTGAGGATGTGCAGCAGGTGGAAACAGGAGATAAGGTGCTTGTTCAGCGTAATTACGGGTGTTTATTGCCAAATAAGCAATGGATCATCAATGCAGATATAGCGTTGGCTGTAATTAAAGAGAATATTCTGATACCCGTTGGGGAGTAACTATGCGCCGCAAATTTGAAACATACCCAGAATTAATGGCAGAGTACAGGAGGCTCAAATGTGAACTCGGCGCGATAAAAAATAAAAACGAAAGGTTAAAAAAGAAATACGAAATAATAGAACAAAAGGCGGAGTCATTTGACAACATTCATAACGAGTATGTTTTTATAGACAAAAAACCGGATTATTTTTTTTCTTTTTCCGGGCACGCGCTGTTCAGGCAGTTTTATCTTCGCAATGGACTGACTGCCGCCCAAGCTGAATTATTAATAATTATCAGCTATAAGGGGGTGTTTTTGAGAGGTGATTTTAGGTTTTATAATAGGGATTACTTTAAGCTATCTGTTATAAAATTAATAGAAACCCTAATTGAGCAGCGTTACGTTATGAATATCATGGTTCCGGGCAAAGCGCACAAAAAAAGGAATGGGTATGTGCTGACGCAAAAAGGAAAAGACCTTGAGGCTGATTACGAACAGTACTATGATAAAAAAATGGATGAGTTAAGAAGTGGGCGCATCACACCCGCTAATTTTCAGGATGGGGCGTATTTCAGGAAGGTTTTTGTTAGCAGGTACGAAAGGCGCATAGAGCAGGGCGGCGGTATGCTTATAAGGGGCGGTATCATGACAGGATGGAAGGAGTCGCCACCGATTTGGAAGCATGCGGATGAAATGGATAAAGGAGAATAAATCATGGAAAGACCAAATATTGACGGCATAGACCCGGACATCCAATGCTATATTTACTACCTTGAATGTATTGTAAATGCACACCCAAAACTACAGCGGGAAATATCTAAAACATTAGATGTTATTGCCGACGATTTGGCATTGCTGAACAGGGGAGAAAAGGACGGTTTTAAGATACTTACCGGGTTTAAGGACGATAAGTTGTTTGACCGTATTATGGTTGTGCTGAAAATGAAGAATGACTTAAAGGGCGCTGCATTATCACAAATCGAAACCGACACGCCAGTCAAAAGGAAAATAACCAAGATGCAGGACATTACGCTTAATGGCAAATAGGAACCCGTAAACGCCTAAATCCCGTGCCTGATATATTATAAAAATAATATTACATTTGTTATATGACCCGTGAGCTATGTAAACTTGCCATTGAACAATTTGAAAGGGTAAGAACCATTGGCGAGATACAGGTTTACCTTCCCGAACCACACAGGTGGAACACCATAGCCAACCACAACCTACCCGCTGAAAAGCAATTTTTTCCATATCCCGAAGTCCCAAAAGTAATTACCGAAGAATTTTTGCACCGTGAAGCCGAAAGGCTGAATGGGGGGTTTTGGTTTTTCAATGGCGGCAGGCTGGAATACATTTCGGATACACATTATCTGCTACTTGCCTATTGGAAAGACAAGGGGAAGTCGATGTTGTTTATTGATGCACAGCGGGATGTATTGCTACATTGGCAACAGGTAGAGAAGATGCCGAACATGGCAGGGGTAAACCTTGCTACTAACCGCCGGTTTGGTAAGACGACAGTTGGTAATTGTATTCTTTATAAACGAACCACATCAGGACCGTTTAGACGCGGGGGTATGCAATCTAAAACAAACGAGGATGTAAAAACCATATTTAAAAAATTAATATCTTCATGGACGCAATTGCCCGACTTTTTAAAACCGGTAGATAGTGGTGAAAGCAGGCCGGCAACAATACTTGAATTTTCAGAACCAAGGAAGCGCGCATCAAAAGACACCGAAAAAATTTATGGCGAGGCACTTAACTCATCTATTGACCACCGATCGTCTGTTGAAGAAGCGTATGATGGTGAGGAGTTATACACAATGTACGACGACGAAAACGGTAAAACCAAAGAGGTTAATACAGACACGAGATATTATATTTATCGCTTTTGCCTGCAAAAAGGCGCAAGTATAACAGGAAAAACTTTCCGCACCACCACCGTTGAAGACATGGAGAAAAAAGGCGGTGCTAACTTCAAGAAAACATGGGATGCCAGTAGAATATCAACTACCAATCCAAAAACCGGGCGGACCGAAAGTTATCTCACCAATCTTTTTATACCTGCTGATTATGGCTATTTAGGCGCTCATCCCGTAACGGGGGTAGAGTTTGTTGACAAACATGGTTATTCAAACCGGGAAGCCGCACGGGAATTCATATTGTCGCTATGGGAAAATTTAGAGGGTGACGACTTAAGCAAGGCGCAACAAAAGGATCCATTGTCCGAAAAGCACATGTGGCAGGCAAAAAACTTCGGCGGATGCTTCCGGAACGACCTGTTGCAAATACAGCTTGACTATCTTGAACGCACCAATAGCCGTGAAGATGATAATGCCCCGCCAAACCTTGTGACCCGTGTGACATTTTACCGGGACGAATCCGGTGTGAAATTCCGGCATGATAAAGACGGTGATTGTCAAATGGTGTGGGATTTCAATAACCCGCCAGCGGAAAGCAATAAAAACGGCATAGGGCGGGGGGGGTTAAGGGCTCCAGGGAATACAGATGGGTTTGCTATTGGCGTTGACCCTATTGGCGCTACCACAACAACGGGTAGTGAAAACTCACAGGCTGTTGCCTATGTGTATCGAAAGGGCGACTTGAATGACCCTGAAAATAGCGGGTTGGTTGTGTTAAGATATGCACCGGTGCGTAAATCAATAAAGCGCAAAAGAGATTTTCACATGTACATCATGATGCTTTGTGAGTATTATGGGTGTAAGGCAAACTACGAAAGCGATATTGACGATTACTACGAAACTTTTGAGCAGGAGGGATTTGTCAACTACGTGATGATGCGACCAAAAAACACGATCGACCCCAACCGGAAGCGAGCGGTTTATAAATACGGAACACCGTCAAAAGACCCGTATGCGCTTCACCGGCAACATGATATTGCCTATGATTATATCGTTATCCTGTATCACAAAATATATTTTGTGGAGTTGGTTAGAAAGTTGATAAACTTCGACCCAGATAACCGGACGGAATTTGACGATTGTATAGCGTTCTTTATGGCGCTAATCGGGGGGACAGACAGAAAACAGGAAATAAAGCCAAAAACATCCGCTTTAGCCATCCTGCCCGTATTCAATAAAACCGGCGTGAGTTTGGCATTTAAAAATACAGGGTAAAAAACAAATAAATAATTTATATTTGGAAAACAATTTCATATATGTATCCCGACACCCCGCTTACCGAAAACCCATTATCACCCGATATTGACAAAAATAGCTATGGTTTTGGACTAAAGGTATTGCGCCAGTGTTACGCACGGTGGAAAAGCGGGTATGGTGCTGAAACATACAGCGCCAGGTTGTTGCGGTATGAAAAAAGCAGGCTGTACGCTATGGGTCAGCAACCCGAAGAACAATATAAGGATTTGATAAAGATTGACGGCGCTCCGGTTGTATTGAATATAGACTATTCTCCGCTTGCTATTGCCACGCCGCTGCTGAATGCAAAAATGGACAGGTATTTGGAGCGCATTGAAAAAATAAAATGCCGTGCGTCGGGTCAACTGGCATCCGATAAAAAGAAAAAAGAAAAGGACGAGGCGAAGTTTAAAATGAATTACCGACCGGCACTACAAAAACTACAAGAAGAATCCGGGCTTCACCTTGAAGAATTTTCAGACCACGACCCAAAGTCGCAACGCGAACTCGACGTAAAATTCAAGACAAAGACACTTCGGGAAGAGGCAATTATGCAGCGCATTCAAAATGCCATTTTTGAACAGAACGATTGGGATGATGTGATAAAAAAACGCCTGATATGGGATACTTTTTGTTGTGGGTATCCCGTTTGCCTGACAGAATTAAATGGTAATGGATGGATAAAAACACCCGTAGTTAAGCCGGAGGCGTTTATCACCTCTTATAGCGAACTGGACAATTTTGAAGATTGGCAATGGCAGGGGCAATCGCGAAATATCGCCATTTCAGAGGTACGATTACGTACGAGTGGGCGCAAAAAGCCCGATGGCTCGCCGGTTGTAACAGAAGAACAGTTATGGAACATATCTCAAAACTTCATAGGCAGCTACGGAAACCCGACCGATTTGACCTGTGACTGGAATTTTGATTTCAATACCTCACTTGCCCGGCCATACGATGCGGTAAGTGTACCCATAGTCGACCTGTACTACAAAACGCTTTATAACCTAACATATAGGAAAGAAAAGGTTGGCTTTGGACGCGATAAGCTATACGAGGACAGGCTCGAAGCGCTTCCGCCGGAAAGACGGGAAGAATCGAAGCCATATTATGTTGCCTATCATGGTGTAGGTATTGTCGAGGGCGATGTTAATATTCTTTTGGAGTGGGGATTGGCAAAAAACATGCTGAAAGAAAACAGTAATTTGGTTGAAGTTCGCAGCCCATACAGCATACACATGCACAATAACCACCATTGCAAGAATAAATCATTAGTAGAAACCATGATACCAATGATTGATATGTTGCAAAACATTTGGTGCAAGTCGCAGGCCATACTTGCCATGATGGCGCCGGACGGGTTTTCTATTGACACGTTGGGTATAGCTAACATTGACATGGGTCAAGGACTGGGGGTGTTGTCGCCTATGCAGTTATTGGGTATCTACTTGCAAACAGGTAACCAATATTATCAGGGCAGGGATATAGAGGGCGACGACAGGCCGCAAGAGCCGCCTATAAAACCAAATACACACCCAGCCAGCCAAAAGTTAAAAGAACTGGAAGAACAATTTTGGAGTACTTATAAAAAACTGCAAATCATTACCGGGGATAATAACCTTGCAAGCGGGAACATCACCAATCAGGCAACCGCCAATTCAACCCTTAACGACGCAAGGGAGATAGCCGCAGAGCCGTCAAACTATGTTTACAAGTCTGTTTTGAATGTTAAAAAAAGCGTTGCCAAGAATGTTGAATTATTGATATTGGATAAGATTTTTCTAAATGGCGACAAGGAAGATGATTACATCATAGAGTTTGGTAAGGACGATATTGAGTATATGCGCGGTATGGGTGAAGGTATAACAAGTATTGTTTTTGATACCAAGATCGAGGTAGTGATGGATAAAACCGATAAGGAGAAGTGGGACAGGCGTATCGAGATAGCTTTGGAACAGGGACAAATCGGATTAGAAGCGGTAGCCGAATTAGAATTGATAGACGAACCCACCTACCGCTCGTTCATGCTGGCGCAATATGCCAAACAAAAAGCAGCGGACGACCAGGCAAGGGCAGAGAAAAATACGCAAATGAACACCGAGCAGGCGAAGGCCGCCGCCGAAAGCAAGGCGAAAGGAGATATAGCATTGGAGCAGCAGTCGCATGCTAATAAGCTCGACCAGATGTCGCAGGAGCAGCAAAATACGGTTGTAAAGCAGAATATGGAGTGGGCTGGTGTACTTAAGGAAAAAATGGTAACTGCTATTTTGGATAAACCCGGCGCATCTATTGCTGATGTGCCACAATTTATTTGGGAAGGACTGGGCATTACCGACGAAGCGCAGAAGCAATATATATTACAGGCAATGCAACAGCAGGCGCAAAGGATACAAGCGGCGCAGCAAGCACAACAAGGAGCGCCGCCTGACGGGCAACCGCCACAAGGGCAACAACAATCACAGGCGGCTTAGCGGTGCATAACTTGCGTGAAGATAAAAAACCAACCGAATATTGCTAAAATTATAGCAAAGCCACGGAAGCCCCAATAGTAAGGAGCGGTGTTTGGATAACTAAAGGCAGCAAGGGTGAATACAATTGTCGAAACAACTATCCAAATATCTACTAAATTGTTCATAAATGATATAACTAAAAGTGATGTTTTTTTGTTTTACTCATAATGAATAGTAATAATAAATTTGCAAATTCAAAACTTATAATATAATTTTATAAAAAATACTTAATGGAATCGGAAGAAATAGATTTTGACAGCCCCGAATTTGCACAAGCAGTAGCAACCGCAAAGCCGGTTGAGCCAATGGCAGAAATTAAGTTTGACGAGATTGTTAATGTGGAAACACAGGATGACGAAGCGGAAACTACCACAACCGAAGCCACTGAGACCGCCGCGGTAACCGAATCAACAGCGACAACTGAAACTACTAAACACGCCGTTACCGCCGAACCCAACTACGCCGAATACCTATCCACCAAATCGGGCGGACTGTTCAAAAGTGAAGAAGATTTTATCGCTGCGCTTGAAAAGGTCAAAAACTACGATAGTGTTGAACTAAGGGCAAAGGAACTCGAAACAAAGATACCGAAGTTCAAAGATGACGAGGCGAAGGCATGGTTTGACCTTGTGCAATCCGAAGATGGCACAAAAGCGTTAAAGGAATATATATCCGAAAAGGAAAAGGATTACAAAACGATGTCCGACGTGGATATTATGAAAAATGCTCTAAAGGCGGAAAACCCCGCCTGGGATAATAAGCGTATCGAACTCGAATTGCGTCATAAATACGGCACGAACCTTACAAAGATTGATACAGCCAACCTTGACCCGGAAGACGACAAGGAAGAACTAAAAGAGGCTAACGCCCATAATAACGAGGTTGAAAAAAACCTTGAGCTATTGCAGATGCACGCTTTCGATAAGCGCGTATCGTTACTCAACAAACAAAGCAAACTAACATTACCAGAAATACAAAAAGCAGAAACGGACACAAAAGAAACACAGGAAACCCCTGAACAAGCCGCAGAACGCATTGCCAAATGGCAGGAAAAGGTTGAGGACACCGTACCGAAGCTTTCAAATTTCAAGATAGACATAGACGACAAAGGAGTGGAGTATGTCTGGACTGACGACGAGAAAGCCGCATTGGTATCGGAAATGAAAAACTTCAACATTTTCAAATGGATGCAATCAGAAGGCTGGACAAATGCCGATAATAGTTGGAACCCGGATAAAATCGCCGAAGGTGTGCGGTTTCTTCGTGATAAGAACAAAGTTATCGCATCAGTAGCCTCACAGGTTAAAACCGAAGCCATAAGAGCGACAATGGCAAAAATTAAGGGAATTGACCCGAACTACCGTGAACCTGGCCCGGCAAAGGTGTATAACAGCCTTGAAGAAGCGGCGCAGGCGAAACTAAAAGAGTTAAGGGCTAAGGAGAACAATGTGGAACGTGAGGAAGCAGATTAAACCACTTATTTAAAAAATTAAAGTCATGGCATCAACACTAGTTACCACTCCGAATGGATACTCAACCACGAACATAACACGTGGCAGTACCCTTATCAGCGAGTTAAATATTATCAACGTGACCAACCACATGGAGTTCTTCCAGAATTTTGGTTGGAACCCTTACATGCTGCTTGTCCAATTGGGCGGCGGTAAACTAAGGATAAAGTCGAAAGAGTCGACCAATAAACAATTTTACCATTACGAGGACTTTGGCCGGGCAATGGGTTATGTAACCGCGTCGGCAAACGCCGCATCGGGTGGCGTAAACCTACCGGTAACCGTGTCTATCACCACCGGTTCGTATTCGGCAAACGGAACGCGCATGTTGCCTGCCGTAGGCCTGATTATGTATAACGCCCAAACAGGCGTTGAGAGTGTTGTAACAGCGGTAAGTACCGCGACACCATTTGCATTCACATTCACCATGGCGCCAACCGTTGCCGGAACAGATGCGGTAGTGACAGCCGGACAGGAGTTGCAATCGCGCGGGTATAAGTACTTGGGCGAGGCATCAACTCCAACAACCCCGCAGGTGCGCAATATCGCCAAATATGTGAACTATTGCTCACAACACAGGATTGATGACATCATCACCGACCTTGCACTGATGGAGCAAACAGACCTTATCTTCAATGGCCAGAAGTATTACCTTGCCATGATGAAAAGGAACGACCGCGACAGGTGGATACAAGAAGCGGAGATGTACCTGTTAGATTCAAACCTTGCCACCAATATCACAGCGGATAGCGGTACACTGGGATTGAAGCAATGGATACAGAATAACGGTATCAATATTCTTTACCCGTCGTTCAACGTGCAAAGCACCTTCGCCGACATTGAAAGGAAGCTATCTGCACAGGGTGCGCCGATGTCATGTGACTGGTTGCAGGACACCTACCAAAACATCGACTTCAACCTGTCATTGGGTAACGAGTTTATCAATGGGGCTATTAAATACGACATGTCCGACCTGCGCCGGGGCTTTAAGAAGTATACCCCGATGTTCCGCGAGTTCAGTATCACAAAGTACGTACCAATTTCTGACGAAACAATGTACGGGTCGGTGGCTGCCGGTAACCTGAACCAAAATTCAGGATATATCATCCCGACAGGAAAGCGCGATCTAAGCGGGGATATGTCGAAGAACGACATGCCGCAGATGATCAAGCGTTACCAGTTGATCGAGGGACAAATGGTGTACGCGTGGGAGTTTGGTGCTTTATCTGCCAACGGAAAAACAGGCACAATGCAGAAAAATACCGCTCAAATTGAATATCCGGGTTTAACCGTACAAGGTGCGAACCAATTTATTTATATCAAAAAGGGTTAATAACCAAATAGTCCCCGGCATTAATGCCGGGGACTTAATAGATTTATGCCAGCAACAAGGAACCAACCAACAGAAAAACAATTAGCCGCAAGAGCGGCTTTTGCCGCTGCCCGGAGAGGGGAAGCAGCCCCAATGCAGGCGACACATACCACCGCGCCCAATCAGGCAACAATCCAGACGCAAACACAGGTACAACCAACAATAAAAAACATGGCACGAACAGAAGAAACAGTTGCAGAAATTAAACCATACCGCCCAAAGAAAGGCGAGTTAACCCTCGATGAAGATAAGTTGTACGAGTTTGAACTCTGCACTAAGCGGGAAGCTTCCCGGCCGCTGGATAAGGAAACGCTATTACCAATAGGTACTGGCTTCCAACCGTCGTTCAGTATTCCAAACCGCGGATCGGCGTTCAATAAAAAAACGAACAAATTCGAGAATTGGAGGTATATTGAGGGGCAGCCATCGTGCTGGGTGAGTGAACAACCCGAACTGGATGAGTACGATCCAAAAGATATTGAAAGGCTTTTAGGAGAACCCGAAAACGACCTGGAGTTTCGCGATGGGCGTATGCTTGTCAGCGCTGGCGAAGCGGGTAAATTGCGCATGCAGGCCATGCAGTTGTCCGACTACTTTATAGACAACGAAAAGCCGCGTGTAAAAAGACCGTACATGTGGCAATTTAAGCTAAACAACCCCGATATGTTAATTGATGAGCAAAACAATATTGACGACCTGGCGTTCCGTACAATGACACAGGCGCGGAATTGTACCATTACCGAAATGCTGGCCGTATCAATGTTATTGGGTATCAATATCGAAGATACCAGCCCGGCAGGTATAAACAGGATAAAAAACCAGTTCCTATACAAAGCCAAATATAACGGCACACCAAAAGGGAAAGAATCGCTGGAGCAGTTTATGGAAATCATCAACAACCCCGCCACAAAAATAAAATATGTATTTGCGCAGGCACTATTACAGGGGATACTTTCCATGGCGATACACCCCGGAAAATTAAGTTGGGCGAAAATGGATACGCCGATATTTGATATGGCGGGAAGAATAGCGACAGCCGACGAACTAACCGCACGCGTTATTGATAAGGAGCAGGTGGTAATGGATTTATTGGCAGAATTGGAAACACAGATTTAACCCATTTGTTGATATATAAAGAAAGTTCATGTTTATTTAGGTTTAGGAGGGAAGGGCGGCTGATTACCTCATACCATGTTGGTTCACCCTCAACGGTACCATATCCCCATCCGGGATAGTTCAAATCTTCTCCAAATAGGGCAATATATTTCCCATCGTATTCAATACGGAACTTACCAAGCCAGTTTTGTTCGCGTTTAATTCTTAATATCCTGCTCATTTTTAAAAAAATTGGAATAAATAATTCATAGTTTTTATGATGCAAAATATAGTTCAACCTCGCCTTCCTTTTTAATGGCGTTAATTAATTTGTCGCAATTTTTTTGAATATTATTATCGGAAGTGGCAACTTTTACACCCTCTAAAAATGGGATTAACCTATGGTCAACCTTTTTTGATCCATACTTTTGACCATCAAAAAGACGCTCTGCAATGATGTAATCAAGCCACTCAATAGAGGCATCTTGCGGATGAACAATGCGATAATATAGACTTGCGCTCATAATAACAAACCCCGGCAACCCAAATAGAGTGAGTTGCAACACAGACAGTATTATATGAAGGATTGCCGGGAATTTCTTTTGATGTCATATAATTTGTGTTGCAAACCAAAGGTAGTAATTATTTGGTAATTCCAACGATTATTTTAATATATTTGTTTCATGGCAACCCAATACACCATTGACGACGCAAAAAAGCTTTTTAACGACCGTGCCGGCACGAGGGGTATAAGCAGCAACGTTACGCCAGATAAATTTAACAGATGGTTCAATAGCGCCGAATTGAAGTTTTTCAACGAGCGATATTCTGAATATGCCAAAACCCAAATTATATCGGACAGCATCAGTAAATGGATGACAGACCCATTATACCTGCCTGTCTCATCAACCGGGGTATTCCCGTTCTTTCCCGGCATGTCACTTCTTCATGTTGACAGCATGAGCGCCTATATGGTAACACCAGGCACAATGATAGCCACGTTAGTAACCACACCGGGAATTATATCATCATTGGGGTCAACGGGAGCAGGTTCGGGGTATACACCAGGTGTATACGTCAGGGCGCTTTCGGGCGGTAATGGCACGGGTGCATCCGCTACGATAACGGTCGGTGCGGGTGGTACGGTGACTGGTGCTGTTATTTTAGCGCCCGGAAGCGGATATACTATTGGGGATACACTGACCGCCGGATTGCCGGGTGGCGGTTCGGGGTTCAATACACATGTAGTTACGGTAACATTTAATCCCGGCGTAAGTTATACACCGGGCAGTTATTATTTGCCGCTAACCGGTGGCACGGGCACAGGCGCAACAGCTTTTATCGTTGTTAACGCAGCCGGCAATGTACAAACAGTATTGCCGTCACAACAGGGGAATGGGTATACCGTTGGAGACACATTATCCGCCACCATACCAAGCGGGTCGGGATTTGTCATAAATGTGGTTAGCCTGACCGGAGCTACGGCAGATTGCCCAGTAACACGCGTGGAGAAGCGGTTAATATCGGCGAACCTGTCAAGCACCTACGACGCGCCAAGCCAGCAGTTCCCTATTTATACGCAGTTTTCAAATTCATTCCAATTTTATCCTAAGAGTATAGGATTTGCCAAGACGGTAATATTGCAACAGCCTAACTGGAGTTTTTGGGGGTACACCCTGAACGGTTATATTGGTACATTGACGGGGTTGGTCGGCGGTTCTGCATATACTAACGGCACATATACTAACGTGCCTTTAACAGGCGGCGTCGGAAACTCTGCATTAGCAACGATTGTGGTAGCAGGGGCGGTGGTAACAAGCGTAACTATAACCAACCCCGGCAAGGTATATTTAACAGGTGATGTGCTTTCGGCAGCAGCAGCTAATATAGGCGGTACAGGGTCTGGGTTTCAGATAACGGTATCCAGCTTGGTTGCCGGGTCGATAAGGCCGGTATATAGTTCGGCCTTAAGTGTGCAGCCATTGTGGAACAATGACGACATATCGACTATTATTGACCTTGCGTTGCAGGATGCCTCTATCGCAAGCAGGGATAAAGAACTTGCTTCTTTTGCTAACCAAACATCTAAAGAATTGCAATAATGTCGCAAATGACCTACCAAGAGTTTTCAGAGCGTATCATCAACGCGCACTATAATAACTTCCCAAGCCCGGAAGCGACGATAACGCCACGCTTTATTGCAGACAGGGCAGCCGCAAAAGTTGCAAAGGCGGCGGTTAAAAACGCCTATGGAAATTCAAACCTATCCGAAGCAACTTATTCAAACGACCAGTTTATAGCGGTTTTTAATGGTGTCGCGTTATTGACAGACCCGTCTACACAGAACAAATATGCCGTTATGCCAGCCACGCCGGCAGGATTGCCGCTTGGCAGGGAAATAGCACAAATATCATTTACAGGTTATCCTAACGTTTGGTGCGTGCCTATGAGCAATCGGTATCAGTTCATACAAACAGGGCTGCCGCCGATACCCGCATCTGATGGGGTACAGACATTTGTGGTTGAGAATGGCAATATTGTATTTCAAAACCTGCCGGGAATTGTTACCGGGCCGGTGAACATGAAGCTTGTAGGCGCTGTAATGGCTGGCGATGCGATATTAACACAGTTCCTTAATGTACCAAAAGATGTGCAGGATGATATTTTTTTATCTATCTTAGGTGAACTGGCGAGTGAGTATAAAGTGCAACCGCAAGTAATTGAAACAGGAGAGCCGTCATGAGTAAAATATCCGTCAAACAATTATGTTTGGAATACCTCGGCTCAAAAGACGAGGGTAGCGACCGCTTTGTTCGCCTATACAACATCGCGCGCTTACAGGGTATGCGCAAATTTCAGATGGATGTTACAGGACAATTTCGCACCCAATTACTTCCTATCGGCGTAAACCATACCGTACCGTTCCCCGACGACTACCTCGATTATTCAATGGTTGGCATAGTAAACGAGCATGGAGAGGGGGTGCCGCTAAAACACAACGAGGATATTATACCAATTAAACAGGCTTTTTTATCAACTCAAAACGCTTTGGTAGGCACACCAACACTTACGGGGTGTGCAACCAATTCCCCCGGCACACCATTATTTTGGCTGAATTATCAATGGAATGGTGAATTTGTTCATCTTTATGGATTGGGCGGCGGTTCACCAAGAGTGGGAGAATTTAGCGTGGATGATAATCAGAGGTGCTTTTTGATAAATCCCGATTTTCAATGGGGGTCTGTACTGGTGGAGTACTTAACCAATGGTTTCGACTGCGATTGCAACCAATATATGATACACACATTTGCTGCCGATGCTTTTATGGCGTGGCTGCGATGGAAAGATAACATTGATAAAAAAGGCGTTAGCCAGGTCACCATACGCGCGTTGAAATTGGAGTGGGCAAATGAGAAAAAAATGGCACGTGTCAGGTTGAATCCTGTGCGTATTCAAGAAATGGAGCGCGTTTTTAGGCACCATACTAAATTAGTGGCGAGGGCGTAAAAATGGCACAGGCGGACACCTACATGCGAACCGGGAATGCTGGCGGTATGGATACCGATAGTTCGATCGAGGATATTGCCATTGAGGATGCGATCAATAGGGTCAATCTTCGGAATACGGGCTCACAAGGACAACAACTTGGCTATGATACCAATATCGAAAGCACCATCGCTTTATCCGGTTCATTGCTACCCGGCATAAATGGCGTTATTGGGGGAGGTAAATTTGATGATACAGGGCAGATTGTAGCCTTCCGATACAATAGTGCCGGGAATTGCCAGATGATCCTTTACAGCTACGCTACGAATACATACAGCGTAATTTATACGGACGTGACAGATAGCGGCGGCGCAACGTTGCTTCCACTTAACCCACAAAACCAGGTAACAGCACTCCTTTTCAATAAAATATATCTTTTTTGGTGGGCGAAAGACCTCGAAGTAGGATATTGCAACCTGCAAACATTAGCGTCTGGCGGGTATGGAACGGTGCTGTCCGAAGATTTATCGTTATTGAAGACACAATGCCCGACACCTATCGCTGCCGTGCCGAATGCCACAACACCTGATGCTATTACAAGCGGGTATGGAAGCGATGCGGGAAAGCCCGCTAATTTTCTTTATGGCAAGTTGCCGCAATTCATTGTTCAGGGTATAAACGCCGATTTTAACTACACGGCATGGAACACCCGTAGCAAGCGGTTTACGCCATACCAACAGAACACGCCGATACTTGGTGCCGCCGTTGCGCAGAACAACTACATCGTCGTGGCGATACCGCTTTGGTCAACAAGACTGGTGTCCATAAATGTAGGTGTACAGTTTGACGATAGCGGGGTGTTTTATAACTTCAAATCGGTTGATGTATCCTATATAAAGTCGCTTACACATACTGCCGTTGATGTATCTACAGAGGTGTACGAAGCCTACAATCCCGGAAACAATACTTACTATTTTACTTTTTACAACAACAGCGTAACCATACCCATAAACCCGAACGAAACAGACCTGCTATATGACAATATTTGGCCATCAAACTCAGGGGCGCAGTTCAACGGAAATTTACCCGCGCTTGGCGACTGGAAAACACTATACCCCCGGCCAAAAACAAGTGTAACATTAACGGCGGTAGGGTACAATCCGAATATCGCCATTCCGGCAGGTACATACACCAATCCGCTCATATCATTAGGGTATTTTGCAGGGGCGTCTGGAAGCGGCGCAGGTAACCACAGGCGGAATATGTTTATCTCATTAAGCGGCAGTCCGAACACGGGGGATGTGGTGAATGTGATACAGGCCGACATTAGAAACGCTACGAATACATTGGTAACACCATATCCCGTTCCGTCGTCACAGAATGGTAACTTGCTTGCGGTTGTGCAAAGTGTGGCTCAGATTCTCGGCGGCAGTTATGTGGCATATGGAACGGGATATAAAATAAGCTTTACCGGCATTCCTTATTTTGGTATAATAAACTATAGCATACAGTTATTTTTTAACGGCGCGACCGTGGCAAATTCAATAGCTACCGTACTGGATAATACAGGTCAGCAGTTGGCGTTGTTTTATTATGACGCCAAGCTTCGCCCTATGCCCGTATGCACCGACAATACTTATATTATAACCAAACCGTCATACGCACAACAAAACGGAAGCGCCACAGAGATCGCGTGGACTATAAACACGGGGGCGGCACCTGCCGGGGCTGCATACTACCAGTGGGGAATAACCAAACCAACGGTAACAAAAGTACTGGACACGATTGCTACCGTTATTAATTACAAGGGTAGCTGGAATGCAAGGACGAACAGCCCGACATTAGCTATCAACTCCGGCAATATTGGTGATACCTACCAAATAACAACGCCATTTTCCATAGCCGCGCAAACCAGTTCGACGCTGTATACGAATTTGGGGCATGGTGAAAATTACAATACGGGCGATTATATTACCAATGTAGGCGGCATATCGGGCGGTTCACAGGCCGGGCAGTATTACGCCGTGTTACCAGCTTCATTTGGCAACCTTGCCGCTACTGGAGGTGCCGGGCTGTTGGTCTTTAGTTTAAATTCATTAGCACTGCTAAATTCGCAATTCTCAAACGAGAATGTAACGACAAATTTAGTATACGATTTCGCACAGGGCGACAGGTGCACGCTGCACTACTGGATTGACAGTGGCGGTAATATCAACTATTTTAGCAATCCATGTATCGACCTTCCCATCATTGGGTATGATCCCGGAACTTATTTAGTCAAAGTTGAAAATTCAGCGGCGCTAACCTATTCGGGGGGGCACATCTTGTATAATGGACAGCAGATAGATGTACGGAACATATTTATCAGGCTTTACAGCCCCGCTCCCGCATCGGCAACGGCAAGCGCGGCACTAAATGAAACAGAGTGGCTCGAGATAGGCGAGTGCTTCCCGGTAACAAACGGAAACCATAGCGTATTAAGCGGTGTAATTACAGACGGAGGCGCGTATTACAAAACAAGACAATTCCCCGATGCGATACAGCCGTATACCAATCCGCCTGTAAATGTATTGGCGACCGATCTCAATTATTCCGACTTTTACCCGTCGGCCTTTTACTCGTTTGGTCGTGTCCGCACCTATTACGATGTAAAAGAGCAGTCAGAGCAGCAGGCGTTAATCATCACCGGGCAGCCCTATGTATTGGGCAGCAGGATAAACGGGTTGAACAGGTTTTACCCTGCGCATATCTACGGCAACAACAACGGGCAAACATCGTCGAGCAAGGGTAGTATACAAATAATGGAGCAGGTAGGTCAGGAACTCTATGTGTTACAGGAATTGGGCGTGTTCAGGATACCCGTAAACGAGGCGTACACCGTATTGAACGCAGAGTTAACAGGTCAGTCTATCAGTTCCATTTTACTAAATAACGGGCGATATGATAATGAAAATGTAGGCATAGGCACGACAAAGGCGTTTTGCAGAAGATACAGTACGATGTATTTTGTCGACCCGAATAAGTCATTGCCATACCGTATAGTAGCAGGACGAATTGAACCGATCAGCGGGAAGATGACGAAGTTTTTCCAAAACCTGATACAATTGGCTTATTCACAGGGCAAGCGATTAAATTTCTTCTACAATGATTATTACGAAGAGGCGGTATTTACTGTAGAAGCGGATGGCGGACAGCTATTCTTTTTCCCTTTCTCACCGACTAATTGGAACCCACTGAATAGCTATGTGATAACAGGAACGCAGGTAACAGCGACACCAAACGGAGCGCATTGTACAGCGAGTTATAACAGCGCTACGGGGGTGGTTACCTACACCCCGGCAAGTAATTATGTAGGGGGGGATACCCCTACCTTTACCTTCAATCCGGGTGGTGGTGGTATAACCTTAAATAACTGCCTGACATGGCTGGCAGGAACAACTACAGTAAATGCGTTTGGGTTTACACCGTTAACCAACCAACCATTGAGCACGTTAGTAACAAGTAATGCTATTACTGTAACAGGGCCAAATATACCTGTATCGATCAGCATCACGGGAGGGCAGTATTCTATCAATGGCGGCGCATATACCAGCGCAGCCGGAACCACCAACGCCAACGATGTGATTATCGTTCAACAGACCACAAGCGGGTCAAACAGCACAACGACCAATGCTGTGTTGACAGTAGGTTCGACAAGCGGAACATTTACCGCAACTACGCTGGCGGCAGCGGCTGGTAATTACAGTGTTTACAGCCAATACGGTGTAAATATTTCAGCGGTCGCCAACGGGACGTGCTCAGGCACACCAACATTTAGCGGCTTCCCATTAAGTAACGGGCAGATAGTTTACGCGGCCTATACGACCACCGGCGGCGCGGGACTTACGGTTTTGGTAACAGGAACAGGAACGCCAGCTATACCGGGGCATACTTTCCTGGGCTTGGTAGTGGGGGGTGTGCAGATAAGCAGTGTAGCCTATACCGGGCCGGGGACATACACGTTAACATTTACGGCAACGGCAAACAACCCAACAACAATTCAAATTATTAGCTTTACAGCATAGCCATGTCATTCAGCGCATTACAAAACGTACCCATTAGCATAAACCTGTTACAGCAATGCAACACGACGGGGTGGTCGTTTGATACTGACGGCATATCAGCCGATCACGAGAGCTGCAACGCTGGTAATATACCATTAACTAACTACCCGGTAACCGCTAACCAACCCTACCAAATCAGCTATATTGTAGTGTCCATATCAGGGGGCAATGTGCAACCGCAAACACCGGGTGGCAATGGTATTGCAAGGACTACACCGGGATTGTACGTTGAAACTATTACACCAACTTCAAATGGCTTTTTATCTTTTTACTCAAATGCAACCTGTAAGATTCAGGGTTTTAACATAAAACCTATATCATCAAATCCGGGAACAACAATCGTTTATTCCGCAACCAACAGCCACAAACGAGAGATGGCTATTTGGAGCGACATGCGAACTTTTTATCCTGACTTTGGATGGTCATTGTATACCCGAACGATATTAGCTAATAATGGAGCTATGTGGGTTGCTGACAATGGACAATCGAACGGGACGGCGAATAACTTCTTTGGCACACAATTCCAAAGTTCAATAAAACTTGTAGAAGCTAAAAACCCGACCATAGTAAAAGACTTCGAGGCATTAGCCTACCAGGCAAATCAATTGTTGGTAACCACTATCGACGGTATACAGACCAGTTTGGGTCAAATCAGTACATTGATAGATACTGATTTTATAAAAACCAACTTATCTTCGGGGGGCTTGTCGGTAACTGGTTACCAGAATGACGGTGTATACTCCGCTTCATTTTTAGGCGATGAGAATGACCAAAATATAGTTAACGGGTCTGGAATGCGGGGCAGCTATATTATTATCGAATTAATTACCAATGATGGAAGTGCCCCTCTTACACTTTTTAGTGTATCGGTTAGATCAAAAGTTGTATCTTTAGGAAGCAGGCCATTATAAAAAATACAATCATGCCAGACCCAACAACACCACAGCCATTAACCCCCGGACAAAAAGAGCATTGGAACCGGTTTGTAGATTATTTAGAACGCAATGGATACAAGGGTAACCCTAAGTTAGATAACAGAAACATGGCCTTTGGGCAAAACTTACTGGAGCGGTTTAATCAATCCGACCCGAAAAATGCCATAAGCTATCAGGATATAGCGCGGGTACAGCACGAGTTCCAGCAAACAAGGGCGCAAACGATTGATGCTTACAGAAAGAACCCAAAGGCATTTGAGGGGGTGAAGAACGAGGATGAAATCATGGCTAACATATCCCCAGTTGACGGGTGGTTGGGCAGCAAGACGAGTTCTCACAAGTTTCCGGTGGCTATACTCGCAACGGATATACAGGGGAAAAGGGATACGACCAATTTCGGAACGGATATAAATGCCATGGAAAAGACAGCACAAAACTTTAAACCACAAGGGAAATGATGCTAATACCGGTAACCCTTGACGAACTATATGCGTATATCAAAATAGCCTTTGATGGCGATAACGAACTGCCAACCTACCACATTTCAGAAAATAAATTTGCGTGGCATACCTATGATGAAATATGTAAAACGGCCAAGATTTTACCATTAACATACTATAAGGTTGGGGATTTTGGGTTTACCGTAACTTCGCCGGGGCTTCTTTACAGTTTCGGCATAAATATCAATCACAGGGATAAAGAAACATTGCAATTATGGTTTGCGGAATTGAAGGATATTTTAATTAACTTTGATTGCCCACTACACGGTAAAAACAGCAGGGCAATCCTGCACCTTGTAAGGCAGGGTATGCGTATTAAGGAACACGTAACAGTATTAACGATTTAAACTAAAGTCAAATGCCATTAGGGGGCGCGGTTATAGCAGGAGCCGGATTGTTATATTCGGTTTATCAGGGTGAGCGTAATAATGCCAAGGCAAACGCTATTCAAAAAAACTTAAAAGACCCTGCATTTCAAATTCCGCCCGAATTTTACCAAAACCGTGAGATAGCCCGGCAAATGGCGCAACAGGGCATTCCGCAACAACAATACAATAACGCCACGAATAATATCAACCAAAACCAGGCGGCGGCCATATCAGCAGCGCAAAACAGCAATAACCCGGGTGGTAACATAGCGGCTATCGCAAGGCAGGGCAATCAGGCAAAGGCCACGCTTGATGCAGAAGATGCGCAGGCGAGGCAAGCCAACCAACGATACTTCATACAGCAAAATGCGCAAATTGGCAACCAGCAGTTGCAGAAACAGCAGAACGACGTTTACGACAAATTTACCAGGGACTTTAATCAGATGCAGGCGTATAAAGGGGCGGCACAGGATAACTTCAATGGCGCAGCGCAGGGAGCGCTTCAATTGGGGCAAACGTATATGACGGATAGAATGAACAACCCCGTCACCCCAAATGGTAGTTGGACACCCGGAACAATGGGTGCAAAAAAGAACGCTTATAATGTAGACGCTACGGGCATGGGGTTGCCGCCCGACGCACTAAATTATCCTATCGGACAATATCAAATACCCGCTGCGTAATGGGAGTAGGTCATCTCAATATTGGTGAAGGAATTGGCGATGCCAAAGTGTTCAACCCCATGCCGGCCATACAGCAGTATGGGCAGATACTCGCTCAAAAACAAGCCAAGCACGAAGCGGAAGTAAGGGCGTTGGGCGATGAATTAGCAAAGGGATATGACCCGAACGGGTTGCGGAACGATGCTGACAAATTAGAGTATGCCAAGAGGTATAAGGGGATTAAGGAAGATGCTATTGCCGCAGAAAATGAAAAAGATGCAACCAAAAAGGCAATGGCGCTATCAGGTATCCGGCAACGGTTAACAGATTTGTCAGCTTTTTCTACCGGCAGTAAAACACTTGACAAATTTGAGCGGGAGGCCGCTAAAGAACACGCCCTGCATCCTTATGTTTACGATGACAGCACTTCAAAGAAATTGTTAGACCAGCGCAACAGAACGTGGGATCATCCCGACAATGTAAAAGATTGGAGTGGTATAGAAAGAGGGGTAGACCCGGCCAAAGAGGAGGTGAAGTATGACAAGTGGCGGGACGAGGTTTTAAAGCATCACCCGGCCACCTATGGAACGGAAAAAATTTCATACGGCCAAAATGTATTTGGCAGGAAAACAGCGACGGGAACACAGGAAAGGGTAATACCCTATCAGGACGCGCTTGAAATGCACCTGCATGCCGCAACCGCTGATATGGACTATCAAAAGCACCTGCAAAATAAATACCCCGAACTGCAAGACCCCAACCCGCAAAAACAACTGGCTATGCGGGTAGCACAGGATATGAAAGACCACGGCGATGGTGACGGCATACACGACAGGCCAAAGGTTAAGAATTACGAAGATGTAGCACCGGATAAGTTCTATGAACATTATAATTATGAACTTAACCACCCGAAAGTATCGCCGACAACGGCGCAGAGTAATACGCCAACATATAGGCAGGATCTGGTCGGACGCATACTAAGTGGCTCGGCAGGCAGTGGCGAAGAACTAAAGGCTAAAATAGCTGCTGACCCGGCCTATGATGGTGAATTGAAAATAGGTGGGGGAACCGGAAAGGCGGTAAAAGGGCATTTGTTATTCACCATACCGCCAAAGAGGGTTTGGAAGCAAAAAACAGCGACAGATGATGCGGGTTGGTATCAGACAGCACCACAAAGAGAAATTTGGATAGACCCGAGCGCACCCAATGCGAAAATAAAGCTGAATGAAATGATAAATGAGTTAACAGGCGAGAAAGTAGATATTTCAGCGCTGCAAACACCTGGCGGTAAAAAACATATTGGCGTGGGGCAGCACATGCAAGGGGCAAAAACAACACCGGATGATTTTAATAAACAATGGTCAAAACTACCAAAGGGCGCTACTTTAGTTGGCCCGGATGGTGTGACATATACTAAGAAGTAATGGGATACCCTGACGTAAAATGGACACCACCACAAGATGCGGTTCCTGTTGAATCAAAAACAATATGGAAGCCGCCCACTGATGCTGTACCCGTAAAAAAAGACAGCGGGGCAGGCTCCCCGCACGATTTTACGCATGGTTACAAACCTACTGCCGAAGATTTAAAAGTAAAACAGGGCTGGACAGACTTGCAGGGTGGTTTGGAGAAGTCTGGCGGTGGCTTAGAGAGTTCCCTCGGTTTCCGAAAACCTGATATTAAGCCAATGAAGCAGGTTGATTATTCATCCTATATCCCGTCCAAACATACACAACAACAAGAGCAAGCCGTTACACAATACGACAGGAGCAAGCATAAACCAACTACGCTTTTAAACAAACAACAGGATGCTAATTTCAGGCAAAATCAAATTCCAGTAAAGGGGCACGGGCTGGAAAATGTGATTGGTGTTGAGCGACATAAAAACTCATGGGATAATGTTGACTTATTGCCAAATGTTGTTTTGGGGGGACTTGAAAAAGACGCAGCCCACGCAGCTAAGTTTTTAGGTGATAAGGTGTTTGGCGACCCACAGGGTCACTTAGCTAAAGATGCCATAAGCAATGCCGCCTTAAAACTTGAAGGGTGGGGACAGGACAAAGAAAATAAAGCGGATCAATTTTCACTACCCGACACGGGAGCTGGCGGTGTGGTAAAAACAGCCACTTCGTTTGTGCCCACTGTTATTGAACTGGCATTAACACCCGAACTGAATATTGCTAAGATTGGTAAATTAGGCGAAGTACTGACTAAGTACGGTGGCAAATACGCCCCAAAGGTGGTAAATATGGCGGTTGGTAAATTTCCGGTGCTTATGGGGGTAAACGGACTTACAGGCGGCTATACCGCAGCCAAAGAAGCGGGAGCGACCGACTATGATGCTACAAAAGCAGGCCTTGTAAATTCAGCCAAAGAATATGGTAAGGGATTACTGTTTGAGGGCGCTGGTGCGGCAGCGGGGAAGGTGTCAAAAATTGGCGCTAAATTTTTAGAGGATGCCGGGTGGATGAAGGGCGGAGAGATAGTAAAGGGCGCACAAAAAGCAATTTTACATGCCGCAGCACAAGCTACCGCATTTTCCGCTATTCCAATAATAACCAACGCGATGCAAGGCAAATCAACGTCGCTGGATGAAATACGAAACAACGCAATTCTTGGCGGCATAACCGGGCTGTTTCATGGCGATGGCAAAGATGACACCCCGTCTGATGGTGCAGCGAAGGAGATAATGCAGAGAAGTCCGCTCATTGACTTGCATAACTTCATGGCGGCGGATATGGATGGAATAAAGATGGCTCATGCGCTTAATGCCACACCAACCGACCTACACATGATAGCCGCCACACATGCTGAACGGGCATTTCAAGAAAGCAATCCCGAAGCAAAGGCAGAAGCAATTTCGCAATCATCAATAAACGGAAAATTAGCCTCGGTCAAGTCTGTGACACAGGCTATTTTAAAGGACAAGGATGCCGTTATTGCTTCACTACCAGACGATATTGACAAGCAACCCATTATCGACAAAATAAACGAAGTCCATAAAGCATTCGACCCTATTGAGCAGCAAAAAACAGTCTTAGCCGATAAGATACAAAAGCTACAGTCTGAACCAACTACAGGCGACATCGTTAAGGACAAGGAAAACAAGGTAGAGTTACAGGATTTAAACAAGCAATTGGACGATATTGTAAAAAAGCAGTACGAGGATAAAAAGAATGAACAAATTCAGCCAAATAAGGAAGTACATGCTGAACAATCGGGAGATGGGATAACCAGCCCGGAATCGACCATTAACCCAACTAATGAATCAACTGAAAATTCACAAATAAAAACCACAGAAAATGAAACCACCAAAAAAGGCGCCGAAGATGAAGAAACCGGCGCCGCCGAAAAAGATGGCGAACAAGGGCTGGCCGCCAAAGAAGAAGTAGGTAAAGCGGGGGATGCGAAAGCGGAACCCGAAACTACTATTGCCGACCAAATTAAAAAACATTTTGGTAATGTGAATGAATCTACAAAGCCGGAAGGGTCTAAGTTTGCCGGTAAAAAGGAATGGGATGCTACCGATAAAAATGGGTATAAAATATCTGTTAAACCCAATCAAGACGGGTATGAGGTATTTTTAGGTAAGCCGGGAAAGGATGTGGGGAATGTGAATAGCTTTAATCAGATTGAGAGCTGGTTCCCCGAAAGCGAAAAAGAGTTAAGCAAAAGCATAGATGACGCGAAGTCACTGATTGATAAAATTGAACAAAAAGGCAGTTTGGGGCCAGGATTAGCCAAGCTACCCGTTGCCGAACACGCCGAATTAAACGGACTATTAAAGGAGGATGGTATTAACATAAGCCATTTAAAAGATGTCAACGACACACAACGAAACGAAAGCGGCGACCAAGATACGCAAGCTGCAACTAATGCGGAAACTGTACAACAACCCGAAAATGACGGCACTGGAAATGCTGGAAAAGATAGACCGGGCGAAAGCCCTAAAGGAGGCGAAAGCACAAAAAGCAAAACAGGCTTTAAGAAACCGGATAGCGAGTCAACAGGGGGCAAAGAAGTAAAGAAAACTATCCTTACCAAACGCGCATACGAGGGTGAGGTGCAGCCCGAAGTAAAAAAATATCTGGAAGACAAGGGACTTAAACGAGCGTCCTTTAGTCAGGAGGAACGGTCAAAACAAGCTACCGACTTTATCAATAAATTCGGCGATGAACCCGCATACCATGCGGTAGATTCGGGCGATATTGATGGTGGCTTGGCTGCATCCGTGTTGGCGCAATTGCAAATACGCAACAGTGAGGCTATAGAAGATTTACCGGAAGATAGCGAAAGGCGCGACGAACTTGCAAAAAAACACGCAGACCTGATCGCCCTAATGGAAAAGAGAGGGTATTTTAGCGGTGAGTTTATCGGACAACTTGCCCATGAATATCAAAATAAAGATTTGAACTTTGCTTCAATCAAAAGACAGGTCGAAAAACTAACAAAAAAAACACTAACCAAAGAACAGGAATCTAAAATAAAAGAAACAGTAGCCGAAAATGAAAGGTTAAAAACCGCCCTAAAAGATGCCGAAGCTAAATTGATAGAAGAAACCGACAAGGCATTCAGGGCAGGTGAAGAATCTGTTAAAAACGAGACAAAAGCACAAAAAGCTAAACGGATAGCCGATAAAATACGCGCCGGCAAGATACATAGGCCAGGAATATTCAGCAATGCAACACCCGCATCGTTAGCATGGGATACGGCAGTAGAGGTTGTGGCAAAATCAGTAGAGGCTGGTGGTAAAATAGCGGATGCGATAGAATTGGGACTTGAACATATTCGCAGCACGAGTTGGTATAAAGGGCTGTCTGACAAAAAGAAAACAGAAGCCGAAACAACATTTAAGCGGTATCATAATGACAATTCAGGAAGCGCTGATTTATCAGACCTTCAATCCCGGTTTGCAGACAAAACAGATAATAAATTCAACCCATCAGAAGCCCGTGATATTTGGGGTTACATGAAAGAAAATTACCTGAATAACGGCACCTCATATGCCGATGCACTCTCAAAAACATCACAGGACTTAGGACTCTCGTGGAGGCAGGTCAGCGAGGCCGTTGTGACACCTAAACTAAAACGAATTTCGGATGAGATGTGGAAGCGAAACTCTGAACTTGCACGGAACAGGTCAGCGATAAAGAATTGGATTGGTCAGCAGGAGTCATCTGCACCTGTACGCGCGTGGAGAAAGATATCGGGCCTATTGCGGGGCATAGCTACATTCGGTCATGGTCACATATTTTTGGGAACACACGCTGGTATGACATTCTTTAATCCGTCTACATGGAGCAAGACTATACCGGCGTTCTTCCGTGGTTTTAAGTTAGCCTATGGCACAGAGGCTGCATACGAACGCAACATGCAGGAACTAAAGAATGAACCCAACTATCTTATCGCTCAACGTGCCGGGCTAAAGAATGACCCCGACCGTATAAATGTAGAGGAGTTTCAAAAAAGTCAGCAGTATTTAGGCCGATTAGGACATGTAGGGGAGCGGGGTTTTAACACGATAAAGGTGCTTCGCCAGCATCTGTTTGACTATCACTTTAACAACCTGTCGGCAGCCGAGCGAGACGACCCGGAAGTGGCTAAAAGTATAGCTGATTTGGTAAATCTTGCAACGGGGGCGACAACTCTTAAGCTTCCGGCATGGGTTAATGAGGTGTCTTTTGCAGGTGGCATGGAAGCGGCAAGGTGGGAAAAGCTACTAAAAAGCCCTGCAAAATCAGCAGAAACCTTAGCTAAGGTGATACGCGGCAATCCGACTCCGGCAGAAAAAGTATTTGCCAAAGTATGGGCGCGTCGGGTAGGCGAACAAGTAGCTACCTATACTTCACTATTGGCAATAAACGCAGCTATTAATAATTATTTTTATCCTAATGATAAAAAAAGATTATTTGATCCATCTGACCCTAATTGGTGGAAATTTAAGTTTGGTAAAACAACCATTGATCCTACGTCGGGAATGCGAAGTACGGCGTCTTTCCTGTATGAACTATCTACAATCCCATTTAAGAGTAAAGCTGAAAACTACGGAAAAAGCGGATTGGAGGCAGAAGCAAGCGCGGCAGAGGGGTATGGTCGGGGGAAACTTGCGCCTTTGTATGCCACTATATCCGACTTTGTGGACAACAAAGATTTTAACCGTAATGTTATGCCTAAATTCCCGGTAAAAGCACTTAACTTTAGGAATGATAGCCCAACTAAGGGGCATCATAAATTAACGTGGATTGAATATGGTACACAAAAACTACCTTTGCCCGTAGCAGAAGGGTTGGGTGTGTTTTATCAATCAGCATTAGACCACGGAGCAAATAAGAAACACCTTAACTCAGTTATGGATGGTATTTTATCGGGTGTTATTTCAGGAACAACTGGCTTTAGAGTTGGCGAGTACAAAGAAACAAAAGGCAGAATGAAAAAGACTACCTTAGACCCATCCATGCAGAAAAACAAATGAAACTAACCATTGAAACCGCCGCCGAAGAATCGGTGAAACAATATCCCAGCGGCGAGGTGGTTGTTAAGGTTGTAAAAGAAGATTTTGAACAGTTGAAAAATATTATATTGGAGGCGATTGAAAATGGAAATAAAATTTGTACACAACCTACCGCTTGAACAATCATTGATTTTTGAAGAAATTTATGATGAAAACCTGCAAATGGACTTGGAAGAAAAACTGGAGCTTAAAGATGATGGGGCTGAATTTATTTTTATGATAAACGGGGAAAGTGGCGAACTTATAGGCGAAACTTATTTTATCCCGTTGGATGTTTTTGAGGGTGAAGAACCTGATCCGCTACAACCCGATGAGGGTTTAACGTCTTATTTTGGTAAGGGGTTGATTTATTGTTATTCAACAACAATATTACCAAAACACCAACAGAAAGGTTTTGGTAAGTTATTAAAAGCATATTTATACGGGTATGTTTACGCCAAGGGGTATAAAGGCAGTATAGCACACGCTAAAGCGGGGGCGTCTATTAAATTAAATACGTATTTTGGGGCTGAAATAGTTGGTGAATTTGAGAACTGGTATCAAACCGGAATTACCCATTATCTTTATTTGAAGTGGTTTTAGAAAGGCAGAAAAAAGATTACGACTGTGGTGTATATGCTGTTAATTTTTTAATGGAATTGCATGGTATATATAATTTTGGGATTGATTTTTTAGAGCAAGAACTTAAAACTACCGCTGACAACGGAACAACACATGAGGATATTTCAAACTGGTTTAATAATGATGTTTTAAGCGGGTATGATAGTGATATTAATAAAATAAAGGTACCGGCATTGGTCAATTACCAATATGATGGTGAGGGTCATTATGGGGTTGTTTTATGTATAACAAAAAAGATGGTAACGATATATAATCCCGCTATTGGAGATATCGAAATAGTAGATAAGGGACAATTTATTTTAAGTTGGTATAGTGAACGTTACGGGAATAAATGGTATTTGTCACTGAAATGATGGAAGAAGTAAACCTTAAAGAGAAAACAATATGCGTGTATGATGAGCGGCTTTGTGTTTCATTGGCACAGCGGCTTGCCCGTGATTACGGTCGTGTTTTATACTTTAGTGAGTGGGCTTGTGCGTTCCCGTATAAAAAAGACAGCCTTGTTGGCTACGGTATAGAGGGTATTGAACGTATAAAATACTTTTGGCCGTATCTCGATGAAATTGATGTTTTTTGTTTTCCATTTATTTACAGACCGGATTTACAGGAATATTTAAGAAGCATAGGCAAACAGGTGTGGGGGTCAGGATGGGGGCAAGAAATAGAACTTGACAGGGCTGATACGAATGGAGATTTACCTAAATTTGGGCTTCCTCAACCATTCATAACTGTCGTAAATGGAGTTGACAATCTGCGTGAGCATCTTTCATCAGTAAAGAATAAATATATTAAGGTTAGCCAATGGCGCGGTGACAATGAAACATGGAAGCATGAAGATATAAAAACATCTACATCTAAATTAGACGAACTGTCAGTTGAACTTGGCCCAGAAAAGGATGATTTTGAATTTATAATTGAGGATAAAATAGACGGGGAAGAGTGGGGCTATGACGGATTTTCCGTGAATGGTGAGTTTCCCAAAACTACACTTTTTGGTATTGAAATTAAGGATTTAGGCTACTGTGCCCATGTTAAAAAACATAAGGATATATCTCCATTGATAACCGACTACCTTGATGCTATTGCTCCAACACTTAAAGCTAACGACTACGCTAATTTTTTTCATTCTGAAAACAGAATTACACCTAAAAAGGTATCTTTCCCTATTGATATAACATGCCGGATTGGTTTACCACCGGGGGAACTATATATGGAAATGTGTTCAAACCTACCAGAAATCATTTGGTATGGTAGTATCGGCAAGCTTAAAGAGCCTGAATTTGAAGCTAAATATGGGATTCAAGTAAATATATATTCGAGCAGAAGTGATGATAAATGGAATGAGATACGCTTCCCAAAGGAGATTGACAGGTGGGTGAAATTGCGCTCGTGTATGAAAAAAAATGACACTTGGTATATTGTGCCTGGAATCGAGCAACTTTTTGAGATAGGTGCAGTTGTGGCTATCGGAAATACAATGGATGAATGTATTGAAAAAGTAAAAGAGTATGCCAAACAAATTAAAGGGCATTTGATTGATAAAAAAATAGGCTCAATTGAGGATATGAAGGGGTGTATAGAGAATGGTAAGAAAATTGGTATTAATTTCGATTAATTATTTTATATATTTATAAAAAATTACAGCAATGGAAATCCTGCTCAATAGCGCCAATGATATTTACACCGTAACACTTGATGTTACAGGTAAAACCCTGACCATATCCGGGTGTAATAATTTCCCGCTTGACGTAAGTTCATTAAAGGAGATTTATAATACCACACATGCCGGAAATATCGGGCTGCCTGCCGCTAATCAGTTCGCATGGTTCAGGTCAAATGGACTGCCTATTTTTGTTTGGGGATTATCCTCTTTTCCGGCAGGTTCAGATAATGGTGACACCCTGAATGTGATGCTTGATATACCCCGGACACAATCAATACTATCCCTACAGCAAAAACAGGCATCGGCATCGGCTGGAACTCCCGGAACGCTCATGACCGCCGAAGTACCATCGGGTACTATAAATGGAACAA
>Ga0210410_10000484_pt1 | contig 44409 bp, 43 predicted proteins | sample IncBWC4MmetaG_FD_161058 | JGI IMG/M metagenome (GOLD analysis project Ga0210410, IMG submission 161058) | Forest soil microbial communities from Barre Woods Harvard Forest LTER site, Petersham, Massachusetts, United States - Inc-BW-C-4-M | ecosystem: Environmental > Terrestrial > Soil >...
CATTCAGCCCAACCGAGTGAAAGAGTGGTCTTCCTCAGGCGGTCAGGTCGTTGTCTTCGCGTACGAGGCGGAGAAGCAGTTCTTCCGTCCTGTGGTTCCATTTCGCTGTTGTGACGGCACCAACTGCACAAGCCGAGTTACTTAGCGAAGTCTGCTCACCAATTCGAGAACGTTCCGTGGTTAGCTACGAATGTGGAAATCAATCTCTGTCACACAGGCGCCCTGGCGCGTTGATTTCGCTGACGGACTGGCAAACCGCGTGAAAACCTGATTGCTTATCCTGATTACTTATCGATGTCGCGGTGGGTGACGCGCGTTGCGAACTTGTGCTTCTCCAAGGCCTTCTTCAGCCATTCGGCCATCATCACCGAACGGTGCTTCCCGCCCGTGCAGCCGAACGCGATGGTCAGGTAGCTTTTTCCTTCTTCAATGTAGTGCGGAATCAGGTAGGTCAACAGGCTCTGCATCCGCCTCAAAAATTCCCCGGTCTGCGGAAACGACTGGATGTACCGCCGCACCTTGCGGTCCTTGCCGTTAAACGCGCGCAGCTTCGGCACAAAATGCGGATTGGGCAGAAACCTCACGTCGAACATCAGGTCGGCATCCGTTGGCACGCCGTACTTGTAGCCGAAACTCACCAGCGAAAGCAGCAGCGGCCGCTTGCTTTCCGAGCGGAAGCGCTCGTTCACGAAATGCCGCAACTCGTGCACGTTGAACTGCGAAGTATCAATCACCACATCCGCCAGCTTGCGGATCGGCTCCATCAGCGCCCGCTCGTGCTCCAGGTTTTCCCGCACCGAAAAATCGCGGCCCAGCGGATGCGGGCGGCGCGTCTCGCTGTAGCGCCGCAGCAGCGCGTCTTCCTGCGCTTCGATATAAACCAGAATGATGGGATGCTCCTGCCGCAGATGCCGCAGCAGGCCGGGCAGCTTCTCGAGTTGCTGCCCCTCACGCGCATCCACCAGCAGCGCGGCGCGCGCGAAATCGCCCTCGCCCGCCGCATGCAGCTCCGCAAAAATGGGAATCAGGCCAACCGGCAGGTTGTCCACGCAATAGTAGCCCATGTCCTCAAACGCCCTGAGGACCGTGCTTTTCCCGGAGCCCGAAAGCCCGGTGAGGATGACAAGTTGGCGGCCGGCGGCCTGGCGTGTTCGGGATTTGTTTGAGGAGCTCTTCTTCACGATGGCAAAGGCCTAGCCTTTGACCCGGCGCTGGTGAGTGCTGGGAATGCGCATATCCTCGCGGTATTTGGCGACCGTGCGCCGCGTCACCTGAATGCCGGCTTCTTCCAATTTCTTTGCGATCTGGTCGTCGGTTAGCGGCTTCGTCGGCGTCTCTTCGTCAATCATTTTCTTCACCAGCCGCTTCAGCGTCAGCAACGACATCCCGCCACCCTCCGGGCCGTTCACCGCTTCGCTGAAAAACGAACGCAGCTCGATCACGCCCTGCGGCGTGTGCGCATACTTATTGGCCACGGCGCGGCTGACCGTGGAGGGATGTACGCCGACTTCTTCGGCGACCTCCTTGATCATCATCGGCTTCAGCTCGTCCTGTCCCTTGTCCAGAAACTCTGGCTGCCGCGCGATGATGGACTGGCAAACGCGCAGAATCGTGTGCTTCCGCTGCTCGATATTCTTCATCAACTGAATCGCAGCAGTGAAACGCTCTTTCACGTAATTGCGCACTTCCTTGTCCGCCGCATCACGCGTCAGCAGCCGCCGGTACGTCGGGCTCAGCCGAAGTTGCGGCATGTCGTCTTCGTTCAAAAAAACCTGCCAGGCATCATCCACCTTGCGGAAGTACACATCCGGCTCAACAAGCCTCGGTTCCGTTTTGTTGTAGCGCAGCCCCGGACGCGGATCGAGTTTCTTGATGGTGTCAATTGCGTGCTTCACGATGTCTGTCGGACGGTTCAGCGCGCGCGCAATCTCCTTCAACTGGTTTGATTGCACCTGTTTCAAATATTCGGAAACAATCTGCTGCGCCAGGGTATTGGTAGGATCGAAAGCTTTCAGCTGCAGCAGCAGGCATTCCCGCAAATCACGCGCGCCGACGCCAATCGGGTCAAAATCCTGCACCACGGCGACCGCGTCCTCAATGTCGTCTTGCGTATACTTCCCGTCTTGCGCCAATTCCTCGTTCGAAGCGGTCAGGTACCCGTTCTCGTCGAGATTCCCGATGATGTTTTCCACGATGGCGCTGACGGCATCGGAACAAATGGTTACGCTAAGTTGCCAGGTAAGGTGGTCGGTAAGCCCCGCGGGAGAGGAAAGAAACTTTTCGAACGATGGACGCTCGCTGACTTCCCGTTCCTGCGACTGCCCGCCGTCTCCGCCGGTGTCCAGGTATTGGTTAAAGAAACTCCCGACATCAAACTCATCAAACGGATTCGCCTCCGGCTTTTCCGGAACCTTCTCCGTCTCCGCCTTTAAGAAAGTTTCGTCGCTGTAGTTGTCGCTGACCGTCGGCTCTTCCGAAAGTTCCTCCAGAACCGGGTTCGCGATCATCTCCTGGTTGATCATCTCGCGAAGCTCAAGCCGGTTCAGCGCCAGCACGCTGACCATCTGCACAAGGCCGGGCGTCAGAATCTGCTTCTGCGTCACCCTGAGGTTAAGTTTGAGTCCTTGCCAAGCCATAGATGGGTTGCTCTGTCCCTAGAATAAACCTAATTCAGGCGGAAGTTGTCTCCAAGGTAGACCCGGCGAACTTCCGGGTCGTTGCTCAACTCCTGCGGGGTGCCCTTCTTCATGATTTTCCCATGATTCACGATGTAGGCACGGTCCGTCACGGTGAGAGTTTCCCGGACGTTATGGTCGGTGATAAGGATGCCAATTCCCGAGCGGCTCAATTCCCTTATCAAATCCTGTAAGTCCTTCACGGTCAGCGGGTCAATGCCCGAAAACGGCTCGTCAAGCAGGATGAACGACGGCTGCAGCGTCAGCGATCGCGCAATCTCCAACCGCCGCCGCTCGCCGCCGGAGAGCATGTACGCCTTGCTAAGGCGCACGGTTTCAAGGCCCATCTGCGCCAGCAGCTCTTCCAGTCGGTCGCGCTGCTGCTCGGGCGTTAGCGGCAAGGTTTCCAGAATCGCCAGCAAGTTGTCTTCCGTGGTGAGTTGCCGAAACACCGACGGCTCCTGTGGCAGGTAGCTGATGCCGCTTCGTGCGCGCTGAAACATCGGGAGGTCGGTGATCTCTTCTTCGTTCAGCAGCACCCGGCCAGAATCCGGCCGTGCCAAGCCCACGATCATGTAAAAGGTGGTCGTCTTGCCCGCGCCGTTTGGCCCCAAAAGGCCAACTACTTCGCCTTGAGCAATTTCCAGTTCTACGTTGTCAACGACTTTGCGTCCCCGGTAGGACTTGCTTAAATCGACGCCGTGGAGTGTGGGCATTCCGCATCACGTGGGATCGCGGGGCGGTCCCTCTATCTTTGAACTCGGTGCTTCGTAAGAGTACGCAAGCCGTTTCCCGAATCCACGACGATGGTATCATCCGCTCTATAGAAGGTCAATTCACGGCCGGTTGTCGTACCTTCGACAGGATCGAAAAGCGTCGGCGTTCCGCCGGTCAGCACGAATTTTTCTTCCGCGGCTGTGTAAAGCCCGCGCTCCGCCGTGCCGCGGCGGTCGCCCTGCTCCACAACCACCCCGCCAGTTCCCACCGCTCGGCTGATCTGCGACGTTCCGCCACTCCCCTGCTTGTCCGCCCCGGTTCGAGTGAAGAATAATTCCAGTTGCGGCGCGCGCATTTTCTGGTCCGCCGATTGCACGAACACGTCCTTCTCCAGATGCGCGCGGTTCTCCGCATCCCAATAGGTCAGCAATCCCGACGAAATATGCCACACCGGCGCCGATCCAGCGCTTGCACCGGGCGGCGGAGCCTGCGGAAACACGGCTCGCACATTGCCCGAGGCATTGAGAATGCGCGACGGCCGAAGCAGCTCAATCGTGTCCGCTTCCAGCACCGACGCGCCCTGCCACAATCGCGCGTGCCCCGTATAAACCGCGCGCCCCGTCTTCGAATTCGCCCGCATGTGGTCGGCGGAAAGATTCGCCGGCACCGAACTCATCTGCAACGTGGAAGACTTCGAATCAAAATCGGTGGAGCGTACCGGCCCTTCCGTTTCGATCTCGCCGGTGGACTGGAAAAATGTGATCTTTGGTGCGTGCGTTTCGCTGCCTGCGTCGCGCACCATGGCTTGGCCCGTCAGCACCGTAGTCTGTGCCGCCCGCGCAAACACCGCCTGTTGCGCCTCCGCGTTGCGCTCCGCTTCCTGCAGGCGCACATTTCCCCGCAGGGTAATTTGTGACCAGTCGCCCGCCGCCGAAAGCTGCGCCACTCCCGTAGCCGAGCTTGCTGTCTCGACAGGTCGTCCCGGAATTTCCCGTTGTGACTGGACCGCTCCGGTGGCGTTCAAAAGTTGTGGCTTTCCCCGCGCGCTGAAATCCAGCGCCAGCTTATCCGCCGCCAGCTTGGAACTCACCGCCGCCGCATCCAGCCATTCCATCACGCCGCGCTCCAGCGTTTCCGCATGCTGCACGCGATTCACCGCGCCCGCTTTGCCGCCGGCAAACGTCAACTGCACGACGTTGCTCGTCAGGCTGCGCGTCATCCCCGACTTCAGATCGCGCCCGTTCACGCGAACGTTTCCCCGTAACGTCAGCAGCTTCGCCTGGTTCAACCCCGGCCACATTTCCATTTCGCCGCTTTCCGCCTCCAAATTGCCGCTCGGCGACGTCCCTTGCACCTTGCCTTCCGCCAGGATGCGGCTCGTCCATCCTTGCGGCGAAAGATGCGCGGTCAGCTTGTCCGCGCGCAGCGTCGAATCTCCCTTCGCGCCGTGATTCTTCACCTCGGGTTGCTGATTCAGCGAACCCGGCGCCGCAACCAGCGCTTGTGCTCGGAATTCCCCATCGAGCAAGAGCATAAATTGCCCCGCGGTGACCTGCTGGCCCGAACTCGTTGCGGTGGCGGGGCCAAAGAGCTGCACGATATGCCCGACCTTATCAATCTCCATGCTGCTGCCGCTCATTTCCACCTGCGCCGGCAAAGTAGTTCCTTTTTTGGCGGTGGCGTCAGGCGCGGGTTGCATTTGGATATGCACGTCGCGAATCAGCCTCAGTTGGCCTTGCTCGGATTGATATACGGCTCCGACTCCGTCACCGCTTCCATTCGGAAAAGAAAATTTCACCGGCTGCACGGTCTGCGCCCCGCCTGTGGCGCGTTCAAACGTCACTCCGCTGGTATCAATGTGGATGATATCCGGCTTGCCAGCGGGATTCGCGGCTGTGCGCGCCAGATCCTCCGCGCTCTGCAATTCGAATTGCACCTTCCCGTCGCACTGGATGCTACCGTCTGTCTTCGCATATCGGCAGCTCTGCGTGTGGATCACGTCATTGCGATCCCCATTCTTCCCAAACACTTTGATTTTGACGTCTTCCAGAAGGCTGATGTCCTGCCCTCTCAGATCCGTCGACTTCGACGCCTCCAGGTCGAAAATCGTCCGGTCGCCCTCCACTTTTTTGAAATGGAGCGTGGTGAACTGTTTCTCTTCGTTCTGCGGCAGGGGCGCCGGCGCATTCTGCTTTTCGCGGTGCGCCACCCAGAGGCGCTGCACATAAAGCCCGCCGGTGATCCCCGCAAGCGCGAACGCCAGCAGGGCGGACCATCGGGCGTATCGAGCCGCGGCTCTTCGATTCATATTTTCAGTTAATCAAAATTTCCAGGGAGTGTATAGACGCGGCGCGGGAAGCGTGGATTTCAGCCGGCCGCTTCGCCGGCCACGGATCCTTCAATCGGCAGGATGCCCATATTCGCCGCGGCCACTCGGTCGCGGTCCGTGTTTTTCACCAAATACATGGCCTCGTCCGCCAGGTGCAGCAGGCCCTCTTTCGACTTCGAATCCGCGGGATACGCCGCGAGCCCCAGGCTGGGTGTCAGCCGAATATTCAGACCCTCCGCCTTTAGCCAGACGGTTTCCCGAATCAACTTGTGCAACCGCCGCGCCACGTTGATCGCGTTATCTTTCGAGGTCTGCGGCAGCAGCAGCACAAATTCGTCGCCGCCATACCGGAACGCAAAATCGATCAACCGGCAGTTGGTCTTCAATGCCTCGCCGATTTCCGCCAGCAGCCGCGAGCCCACCAGATGTCCATGCGTGTCGTTCACCTGCTTGAAATGGTCCAGGTCAATGAACACGATCGAAAATTCGTAGTTGTAGCGCTGCGAGCGGTAGATCTCCGTGTCCAGGATGAATCCCATGTGCCGCGCATTGTAAAGTGAAGTGCAGTCGTCCTTGATCGTCAGCTCGTGAATCCGCTTCACGTGCCGCGCGTTTTCCAGCGCAATCGCCGCGAAGTCCGAGAGCGCCTCCAGCAGCTTCAGGTCACGCGGGTCAAATCCTTCCGGCCCCACGCAATTGATCAGCTCGATCACTCCCAGGCAGGTGTCGCGGAATTTCACGGGCACAGCCACGATCGAGCGCGTCTCCATCTTCGTTTTCTCATCCACCTTGCCAAAGAACCGCGTGTCCTTCGACGTGTCCGGCACGATCACAATTTCGCCGTGCTGCGCCACCCATCCCGCGATTCCCTGCCCAACCTTGACGCGCACATCCTTCAGCGCCTGCGAAGCCTTGCCCACCGCCAGCTCAAAATACAATTCTTGCTTGGGTTCATCGAGCAGCAGCAGCGACCAGTTGTCCGGGCGCAGGAATTCGTCAATCTTCTCCATAATGGTGCGCAAAACCTGGTCGAGCTGCAGCGAAGAAGTGAGCGCCTTGCCCAATTCCTGGAACACAGCGACTTCTCCTGCCTCGCGCTGTTCCGAGGGCACACCCGGATTCCTGCGGCGGTCCACGGTCGGGAACTGTTTGATTTCTTCAACGCTCACGGAAGTCGGTTTCTCCGGGTGGTGTGAAACGCTGAACCTTGGCCGCCCCCTTGGGCAGTCGAGTTTCGACACCTATACCAGCCAATCTCGGTCAGTATAGGCGCCGGTCAAAAGTCCGCGCAAGCCGCGCGTGGTACAGGCGTTCCCATTTCGCCATCCTGAGTCGCGCCCGTGCCAGTGAAGTACGAGCATAGACCTTGCCCGGGTAACCTGCACTAGGGTGTTCTACTGATTCCTGGGTTGGTGAGAGTCAGCTGCTTTTGCCCGAGACGCCCTGGTGAGGCCCACGAGGAACATAATGAACAGGAAAATGCAGGGAATGGCAACCGCAGCAGCCGCCAGGAGAAAATACGCCCGAAGCCCCTCTATCAGCCCGGCCACCAGCTTCAGTATCAAGCCCATCGGAAGAGTGTAGCCGAATTGGAGTATTCGGGACGACGCGCAGGCGAGCCCCTGTGCGCTAAGGATTCAGGCCGTATTTCTTGGTCCATCCATAGCCCCGGATTCCTCAAGGGCAATGATCGAGTTCATGGCGCCAGAAACTTGAGAATGAGGCGCTCGTCTTCCGCACTCAACATGGCTCGGACGCGCATTTGACGAAGCACAGCGCGGGCCTCGCGAGGCGACAAGTCTTCGGGAGGATGATGGCAACGTCCACAATTCGTGCGGAAACGTTTCTCTCCTTCCGCGCTTTCGTTGATTTTTGGCGCGGCGGTTTTCGGAGCGGCAGCTGCTTGCTGCGGGCGGGCGCCACTACGCAGCGCCATAAGCAACGACAACACGAGCATGGCTAGCACGACAACAATGGATCTTGAGACCTTCACTGTGCACCTTTCGGCCAGAATGGCACGGGAAATAGAAAACGATATGTGAGATCAAGCGTCCAGTTGTTGGAATTTCCAGTGCTGCTGAACTGGCGCCCGTAGCTTCCATTCAAGCGGATTTCATGAGGGAGATAATAATTCAGGCCGAAATCCACTCGTTGGGTATCCGCTCTTGGCAACGAGTCATTCACCCCCGGCGCCAAGCGGTAAAACTGTTGGCCGCGGACAATGGGCTGAATATTCTTGAGTGCCCGGCCCAGGGGTCCCGATTCACGGAAACGGTACGCGCCCTCGATCCAATAACCCTGGCCCTGCGGCGAATGGGCGTATTCGGCCTTGACGCTGACCTGCGTCCCAGGTTGCCAGACAAAATAGCCACCATAAGAATTTGAGTGATGATCCTGGAGGAAGCGCTCATAGGAAGCGCCAACTTCAAAGTTGGCTTTGGGCAGAAAAAGCCCCACTCGTGTGCCGGCCGCGCGGCCTGCCGAAAAGTATTGCGAGTTGTTGAGCGCGGAAAAAAAGGCGGTATAGTTCAACAGCCAGCCGGGGCGGGAAGCAACCACGCCTCGAATCATACCTCCGTCACTGGAACCTGACGTGCGCGTGCCGATTGGATAAATGAGTGGGCCGTCTTGGAAGTTCTGAATCCAGATCGGGCCGATGCGTTCGCTGAAAATATTGAAGGGCGACAAGAAACGTCCGGCAACGATGGTGAGGTGCGAATTCACGACGTAATCGAGCTGCAGATAGTTGACGCTGAAGAAATATTGCCCTTCGTACGGACCACCGGGGCTTGAACGCGCCACAAATCCCTGCATTTCGAGGTTCGATTCCACGAGGAGCTTGGATCCGAGTGGGATCAGCACCACTGGACTGAGGATTGGCTGCAACGCCGTTTGACCCGAATCCTTCGAATAAATGAAACCAGCTGCTCCGGAAACCACCGGAACCAGATCCTGCGCTTTGGCAGGTACTTCGCTAAACGCGATCAGCAGCAAACTCGCCCAAAGATATAGATTTCGCCTGCACCTCATGCAATGCGTCTCCCCTGTTTCTCTGAAACTGCCCTGTTTCTCGGGATAAAGAATAAGCACCGGACGACTTGGAAGTGTCACAAGGAAGTCAAGACACGGTCATTATTCCCGCAGCCGGCAGATCGCGTTTCTGGCGTTGCCTGATGCGGGCAGGATGAAAAATAACATTGTCGTGACGCTAGAGTGACAATTGCCGCCCATTTTTCCCTATATTCACATCTGGCGTTTAGAGCAGTGAAATTGAGGGATCGATCGAAATCCAATACCGGCCGTATGCGTGATGTGTTGACCCATCCGAACCGACATTGCGAAGTAACCGTGGTTATTCCCTGTTACAACGCAGCCAGCCGCCTTGCGCGAGCTCTGGATAGTGTTCTTGCACAAATACACGTTGATTTGTCCCTTTGCATGATTGACGACGGCTCTACCGACGAAACTCCAAATATTCTCAAACGCTATTCGGATTACGGCATTCCCCTACGTCAACAACACGCAGGCCCAGCGGCCGCTCGTAATCGTGGCATCCGCACGTCCAGCAGTCCGTACATCGCGTTTCTTGACGCCGACGACTACTGGCTTCCCGAGAAGCTGGAACGGCAAATTGCGGTGCTAAAACAGAATCCGGGCGTGGGCCTGGTTTGCTCGGACTGTGCAACCTTAAGGGAGGGCAGACTGGTTGGCTCATTTTTTGAGAGCTCTCGTGTCCCGCAAACGGGCAAACTCTTCGAGCGGCTGGCGCGCGGATGTTTCATCTTTACTCCTACCGTTGTGGTGCGGCGCAAGTGCCTGGAGGAATTAGGGCTTTTCAACGAATCGCTGGCTGTTAGCGAAGATTTCAACCTTTGGCTGCGAATTGCGGCACGATGGGAGATTGCGGTGGTTCCGGAAGTACTCGCTGTTAGAGAAATCTGCCCGGAAGGCTTGTCCCTGGGCATCAGGCCCGAAATCTATTTGCAGAGTGGTATTGCTGCTTTGGAAGACGTGAAATCGGTCTGCAACAGGCTGTCGCCCGGCGAGATCCGCGCTTTGGAAAGGGCAATTGCAGAGCGTTACTACGTCTACGGTTCGCACCTACTGGCGACCGGTGCCCGCAATGAATCGCGAATACAATTGGCCAATGCCTTGCAACGCCACCCGGCGCATTTGCGTGCGTGGATCAAATTGGGGCTCAGTTGGCTCCCCAGCGGCGCCTTCAGGCGGATGACGGAACTGCGCCGCCGCTTTGCCTGAATATGGGATGGGGAATTGGAATCGGGAATTTGCAACCTGTCCAATGGATGAAAACTCTGGGACTGGACATCGCTGAAGCCGCCCGGGAACCGGAAGTTGACGGCTACGCTCTCCGAACAAACAAAACAAGATCCGCGCATCCGGAAGACCCGGCGCATGCCGTTTGAAAACCTGAAGCGCGTCCTTGTCTTCGTCGCTCATCCTGATGATGAAACCATCGGGTGCGGAGCTTTGCTGCAGCGTGTGCCGTCTCTGTTGGTGGTGTTCGCCGTTGACGGCGCGCCGCCAGGCTATGGATTTGAGCGCAAATTTGGAAGCCTCAAGAATTATTCGGAGGAACGGTTCAAAGAAGCCGGCCGTGCTTTGGGCCTTGTGCCCAAGTGTTCATTTCGGCGGTTGAAAAGGCGGGATGGAGCCTATTTCCCTGACCGCCGTCTCTTTGAGGATTTAAGAGAGTCCGCCTCTTCTTTGCTGGCGATTGCACGGGAATTCTCTCCCGAGGCAATCGTCACTCATGCGTATGAAGGAGGGCACATCGATCATGATGCTTGCAGCTTTCTCGCGAATTATGCCGCCAATGTCCTCTCCCTGCAGCGCTTTGAGTTTCCGCTTTATTGGAAGGACGGATATGGGCGAGATGTTTTTCAGGAATTCCGGAATGTTCAAGAAGGAGCGATATTGTTGAATTTGTCCGAAGCGGAAATCACAATCAAGAACAAAATGTTGGCTGCTTATGAGACACAGCGAGAGATTGTGGCGATGTTTTCCCCGAACACGGAGAAATTTCGTCCAGCGCCCGTCTACGACTACGCGCACCCTTCCTGGAATTCGTATCCCCCGGGGAATTGGCGAAGCCGCCGTGTTCTAAGAGCAGTCTTACGGCAATTTTCAGAGTTTCCCTATATTGCAGGAAGATAAGTTGTGCACGCGTTCCCTGCCCGGAATTTACCGGCGGTGGCCAATGGCCTCCTCCCCCTTTTTTCCGCTCGCTGGGTTTGTCCCCGGTCTTGTCACTGATAGACTCAAGGCTACGGATAGGGGCATGGCCAGGGGAAATTTCGGAGAACGGCTGAAACGCGAGCGGGAATTGCGCGAGGTTACGCTGGAGGAAATCACCCAGGCAACGCGCATTGGCCCCCGTTTTCTGGGAGCGCTCGAAAACGAAGAGTGGGACAAGCTTCCCGGCGGCGTCTTCAACCGCGGTTTCGTCCGCTCCATCGCCCACTACCTGGGTCTCGACGAGGAAGCGTTTCTGGCCGAGTACGACCTGGCGCATGCCGCGCATGCCGAACAACTCAACCAGAAGCACTTGCAAAAAATCGAAGACCGCATTCCTCCCACACCGGTGTGGATTCCCGTCGCCCTGGTTCTGGGCGTGCTCCTCTTGCTGGCCGCGATTATCTTTGGCGGCATCTACGGGTGGCGTAGATTCGTCCGGCATTCCAGTCCAAAGCAGTCGGCTAATGTCGGCACGGTCCGGCCCGGGGAGAACCGCCACTTTTCCGCCAGAACCGAATTTGTGGTCTCCGCGGCCAACTCCAGCGCGGTGTTGCTGGAATTGAACCGTGAAGCAATGCCGCCCCTCGGCGTACCCGGCACCTCCGGTACAATAACCATGACAAGGGAGAATTTGAGGCAGGCAACCGGTGGAAACTCTCAGCCCTGAAGTTCTCGACCAACTGCGCCATGGCCGGGCGCCGCGCGAAAGAAAAATCGCCGTCTGCACCGCGGGCGCGCACCTCGCCGCTGTCGACCGCGCGGAAATTTTGTGCGTCCTCTCTGAAGACCCCGATGAAATAATCTCCACGCGCGCCCAGGAAGCGATGCTCTCGATCGCTCCGGAAGTTTTCGTGGAAGCGGTAAAACGCGAAACGGCGATCCCCGCGCTGTTTTCCTATGTGGCCAAGAGAATCCCCCGCACCCCCGGTATAGCGGAGGTGATGGTTGCCAACAAGCATTGCCCACCGGAATGCCTGCTTCCCCTGGTCCCCTATTTCTCGCCCGCTCTCGTGCAGCGCCTGCTGGAGGAACTGGACCGCGTCACCGCGAATCCTCATCTTGCGCTGACGCTCGAACATTCCGCATTCGTCACTCCCGAGCAGAAAAAGATCCTGGAGGATTTTCGCAGCACCCACATCGACCATGGGCACCTGGCCGACGCGGCCGCTGAAGCTGAGCCCGACCCGAACAGGCGCCAGACGTTGCTGCAGCAGATCAGCCGCATGACCGTGGCGCAGCGCGTGCAATTTGCGATGAAGGGAAGTTCCGAAGCACGGCGCACGCTCATCCGGGACAGCAATAAAGTGGTGCAACGCTCCGTGCTGCAATCACCGCGCCTGACCGACCAGGAAGTGGAATCGTTCGCGTCCATGGCTAATCTCACCGACGAAATACTGCGCCTGATCGCCGGCAACCGCAATTTCCGAAAGAATTACGTTGTGGTACGCAACCTTCTCAACAATCCAAAAACTCCGCTGGACGTAACTCTGCATATGCTGCCGGTGCTGACTCCCTCGGACTTAAAAAAACTGGCCATGAACAAAAATGTTCCGGAAACGCTGCGCTCTTCCGCGCTCAAGCTCCAACGCACCCGCGCTTCCACACAAAAGTAGGATAGCGGGACGATGAAAATTGATTTCCGTCGATTCAAGCGCCCATGTAGGCGTTAGGAGGGGAGGTTTATCGAAAATGTTGTCAAAAATGTTTGAACGGTCATTGGGGATTGCCGCGATGCTCGCGATTGCTTGCTTGATGACTATGGTTTCTCCCACTTCCATCCATGCCGATTCCGATCCGTGGACCAAAGCTCAAACCGTTCAGCCCGCCGACCTCGCGAAGGAACTCGGCAACTCCAAGACCGCGCCGACGGTCGTTTTCGTGGGTTTCAGGCGGCTCTACAGCGCCGGGCACATCAAGGGCGCTCAATACCACGGCACGGCGGGAAGCGAAGAAGGACTGAAGGAGTTGACCGCATGGGCCGCCGGACTCCCGCGTTCGACGAATCTGGTGATCTATTGCGGATGCTGCCCCCTGGAGCGCTGCCCGAACATTCGCCCCGCCTTCAAGGCACTGGAGAGGCTGGGCTTCACGAATCTCCGTGTGCTTCTGCTCCCGCAGGACTTCGCCACGGACTGGGCGGGCAAAGGTTTTCCGTACGACAAGGGAGATTGAGCCAAACCGGTCACGACAAATTGGTAAGTTCCGGACGCGTTGATACTTTCTGCTCTTGTTAACTTTTTGGCTCGCCTTGCCCTTCTCGTTTCTTTTCAGGACTCCCGCTCAGGGTAGTATGCGTTCCGGGGTTATTTCTCCGGGAGGCTTTCCATGCGGAAATGGTGTGTGCTGATCGTGTTAGCGATTGCGTTCGGTTGGATCGCGCTGGCGCAGGAAAGGCCGCAATACACCGAGGATGAAGGCAAGATTCTAGCGCTGGAAAATCTGTGGAACCGTGCCGAACAAGCCAAGGACATATCGGCGCTCTCGCACATCTTCGCGCCGACCATGGTTTACGTGGATTACGACGGAACGTTGCGGACCCGGGACCAATTCTTGAGCTACGTGAAAAACGACACTTCGGCCCCGGAGCAACTCGCCAGCGAGGATCTCAGTATCCATTCCTATGGTGAGTTCGCCGTGGTCACCGGAATCTTCCGCGGCCGTTGGAGTAAGGGCGGAAAGACCACCACGCTGCGCGGAAGATACGTTGACACATGGGCCAAGCTCGACGGCAGCTGGCAATGCGTTTCCGCCCAGGCCACTCTGATCCAGCCGCACTGACTCAACTTTCCAATGTAACCTCAGCAGCGCGAAGGAGATGGCGTGACTCGCTGAGGGCTTCCTTGCTATTCTCGATGCGTTCCAAATCGCTCCTGGGGTGAAACCTGTGAAAACACCTTTGAAATTGATTGTCGCCGCTCGTCTGTTTGTAGTGCTTGGCGTTGCTGCGGCCGCGCAAGAAGCCGCTGTTTCCCACTTCGATGGCAACTCGTGGTGGTCGCACGTGAAATATCTGGCGGACGATTCGCTCGAAGGGCGCGACACCGGCAGCGAAGGCCTGCGAAAGGCTCAGGCGTACGCGGTGGAGCAGTTCAGGAAGGCGGGTCTCGAGCCCGCGGGTTCCGACGGGTTCTACCAGCCGGTGCCGTTCATGCAATACGAACTGGACGAGGCCAAGTCCTCCGTGGCGCTGCTGGCAAACGGCGAAACGAAACCGCTCTCCTTTGCGGACGACGCGTTTTTCAGCACAAGGGCAACTCATGAGTCCGTCCAGGTGACAGCGCCGTTGGTGTTTGCCGGCTATGGACTGAAAATTCCGGAAAAAAATCTGGATGAACTAGCTGGGTTGGATCTAAAGGGCAAAATCGTCGTGTATCTGGCGGGTTCGCCTTCGGATATCCCGACGGCGCTTGCTTCGCACTATCAGACTGCGAGCGAGCGCTGGAAATCTCTGAAGGCTGCCGGAGCGATCGGAGTCGTGGCGATTATGAACCCGGCTTCGATGGACATTCCCTGGTCGCGAATTTCCCTGAATCGTAATCATCCTTCGATGGATCTGGCGGGCGCGGAATTCAACGAAATTCCCGGTCAGCAGCTTGGTGTGATATTCAATCCGGCGGCGGCTGAGAGTTTGTTCGCGGGCTCAGGCCACACGTTCGCGGAAATTGCCGCGCTTGGCAAGGATCGCAAGCCACTGCCGCACTTTGCGCTGCCGGCATCGCTGAAGGCCAACGCGACTGTGCTGTCGAAAAAAGTGGAATCGGCAAATCTGGTGGGAAGGCTGACGGGCTCGGATCCCGCGTTGAAGAACGAATTTGTGGTGCTTTCCGCGCATATCGATCATATCGGGATTGGCGCGCCCATCAACGGCGACAAGATCTACAACGGGGCGATGGATGATGGCTCCGGCAGCGCTCTGGTGATGGACATTGCCGCAAGTCTGAAGGCACATCCGGAGAAAATGGGCCGCTCGGTGATTTTCCTGCTGGTGACCGCGGAGGAGAAGGGCCTGCTGGGGTCGAAATATTTCGCGGCGCATCCAACGGTGCCGGCAAAATCGATCGTTGCCGATATCAACGTGGACATGTTCCTGCCGATCGTGCCGCTGAAAATTCTGAAGATTGAAGGGATTGAAGAATCAGACCTGGGCACGAACGCGGCGAAGATCGCGCAATCGATGGGGATCAAGCCCATCGCCGACCCGGAGCCGCTACGCAACGCCTTCATCCGCAGCGACCAGTACAGCTTCATTAAGAAGGGAGTGCCGGCGGTGAAGGTCGATGTGGGCTTTGAGCTGGGCACGCCGGAGCAGAAGGTTTTTAAGGAATGGCTGACGAACCGCTACCACGCTCCGTCGGACGACGTGAACCAGCCGGTGGACCTCGAAGCCGCGGCGACGTACGAAGAGTTCACGCGCCGGCTTCTGGTTTCAACGGCAAACGATCCCGCGAAGCCACAATGGAAGTCGGATTCGTTCTTCCGGCGGTACGCCGCCGACTGATCTCCGAGATCGGGCGAAAACTCGATGAACATCGACCAGTTGAGGGAACTTTGCCTGTCGTTTCCTGGCGCGACGGAGCAGATTCAGTGGGGCGACGACCTGCTGTTCAAGGTGGGCGGCAAAATGTTCGCGGTGACCCCGCTGGAACCGGCGAAGGTCTGGATTTCGCTGAAAGCCTGCCCGGAAAATTTCGCGGAGCTTACGGAACGGCCAGGAGTTATCCCGGCTCCATACCTAGCGCGGGCGAAGTGGATTTCCCTGGAGTCGGCGGACGCTTTGCCCGACGCGGAAATTGCCCAACTCCTTCGCGGGTCCTACGAACTGGTGCTGGCCAAGCTGCCGCGCAAATTACGCGAATCCGCCGTGAAGGGGCCGGTGCTGAAAGGGCGCGCAAAGGAAAAGCGCCCCGGCAAACCAAACACAAGAAAATGAATTAAAGGGAAGAGGCGAATCAGGCCATTGCCTTGGAGCCGAGGGGGCGCCGGAGCGGCCGAGCACCGGGAAGAGGGAAGGTCATTTTCCAGAAATTGTTTTCAGCGTTGACGAATTCCACGCCAACATAGAAATGGCCGTCGCGTTCTTTCTTGGCGTACACAACGCGGGACTCGGTTGAGCGGTTGGTGTTTTCGTTGACCAGCAGAAGATCCTGGCCCGCGACGAGCGGCTCATCCATGACCAGCTGAGCGCCTTGCTTGTTGATCGAACGCGTCGCGCAACGCACACAGAATTTTTCGCCCTGATCGTTCACGCCGTGTGCGATCACGGGGAGGGTGAGAGTAACGCGCAGTGTGCGCCTGCGCTCGCGATAACGAAAGTGTAGAACACCCACGGGGACCTTCCCGCTGCGGAGTTCATCGGTCCGCTTTTGTCCGCGCCTCTCCGTCAATTCCAGAGAAACCTGCACGAGCTCGCAACGGAGGACTCTGCGCGGATTTCAGGAAACAACTCAGGCGCGGCTGACTCTGCGGATGATTCTGCCCTGCAGCACGCTTCCAGGACAATAGCTGGGCCGTACTAAAATACACCTCACTCTGCCAGTACGCCAGTACTTCTACTAAGTTTTTGCAAAAAATTTTGAGAGTGGGTACCCATCCAAAAAAAAGGCCTACGCTCGCGGATTGGGGAGCCATTTTCCTGCCCGAGAAGGCCAGCGGAAGCAAGGTCTGGTCCGCGCCCGGTTCATCCCAGTAAGAACCAGGTCCATGTGCCAAATGGAGGCAATGAAAATCGCCATAAATGGTGAGGATAACACTAATATTATCAATAATTTATCGACCTCATGAATTCCCTGACCTGATACCCCGGGACGAATCGTGACTATGGGCAGGCCGGAGATTGCCTTGTTGGGGATCCTGTCAGTTACGCCCAGCTGACCCGGGTAAAGGAGGCAACAGCGGAACGATTTCCGCCTTCCACGGCTTTTCGGCGATTTCAAGGAGGGCGAGGGTCACAGGCAGTTGAAAACGGCGCGGTCCCGCGCTGCCGGGGTTCACGTAGAGGACTCCTGCGTCGTGGCGCTGAACGGCCTGATGGGTGTGGCCGCTAATGACTGCGTCGAAACCCGCCCCTTGCGGTTTCAGGTCGAGGTCGTGGAGATTATGAAGCACATAGAAGCTGAAGCCGGAGGTTTCAACCACGGTCGTGCGCGGAAGCTCCTGCGGTTGCGTGTCCACGTTGCCCCGCACGGCAAAGACGGGTGCGATAAGTTTCAGTTGCGTGAGAATCCCGGGAGCGCCCACGTCTCCGGCATGAATGATGAGTTGCACACCGAGCAACGCGCGCTGTGCTTCCGGGCGGAGCAGGCCGTGGGTATCGGAAATGATGCCGATCCGCATGGTCACTGAGCGAGCGATTAGTCCTTGTCCTGGTATTCCTCCGGGACATCGTCCTCCGGGACTTGGTGGGTTACGACCTCGGAAACATCAGGATCAGCGGCGTTCTCGACGCCTGAAACGGCTTCGGCTTCGAAGGTTTGCCCTTCTTCGAGAAGCTCGGTCACGCTTTCAGAGTCGATGTTGGCGCGACCGGAGATGCCCTGAATATCGCCCGATTGGCCACCCGTGAAAGAGCCGAGCCCTTTGCGTTGATAACCGACAAGTTCGGCGGAATCCGTTCTGCCGCGTGGACGTTTCTTTGCGACTTTCTTTTTGGGGCTTTTTTTGAGCGCCAGTTTCGGAGCTGGCTTTGCTTTCTTCGCCTGCTTTTTCGGCTTCGGTGGCGCTGCTTTCTTTTCTGCTTTCTTGATTGCTTTCTTTTTCTTGGCCATTCGAGTGTGCTCCCGTCACGAGTCTACCACTGACTTCGCCGTGTAGCGATTGCGGGCGACGTAGTGGAATTTCCCGGGCCGCCGACTATAATGCAGGGAGAATTCGTGTCTTGGCAACGGGACGCTTAACGCGCCGGGGAACGCTCGGGGGCAAAGTCGAAATGAAAAAAGAGGAACTCCGTGCCCGGGTAGAAGAGGTTGGTATCGTGCCGGTTATCCGGACGTCCTCCGCGGACGATGCGCGTTTCTGCGCGGAAGAGATTGCCCACGGCGGGATTCCGATTGTCGAAGTGACCATGACGGTTCCCGGCGCAATCGAAGTGATTCGCGATCTGGTGAAGAAAGTTCCCGAAGTGATTCTGGGCGCAGGGACGGTTGTAGACGCCGAAACCGCCCGGCAGTGCATGGATGCTGGTGCACAATTTATCAGCAATCCGGCGCTGGACCTGCTGACCGTGCAACTGGTGGCAAAAAATCCAGACGTGATCATGATGTCTGGCGCCCTGACGCCGACCGAGGTGCTTGCCGCGTGGAAGGCGGGCGCGGATTTCGTGAAGATTTTTCCTTGCTCGTTGGTTGGCGCGGACAACTACATTCGCACGCTCAAGAGGCCCTTCCCGGATATTCCGCTGATCGCGGGCGGCGGAGTGAATCAGCAGAATGCAGCGCATTATATCCTGGCCGGTGTCTCTGCAATCAGCGTGGGGAAAGAGCTGATTCCGCGGGAGTCCATGCTGCTCCACAAACCGGACCGCATCCGCGAACTGACGAAGCGCTTTGCGACCATCGTGCGCACGACGCGGGCGCGACTGGCGGAGGCGCAGGCGCAGGTGACGAGTTTTCGGTGAGTCGACAGGCGGGGGGTTGCCTAGAATTCGAGATGAAGCCGCAAGGTCGGAACGATCACCGGGCCGCGGTCAGCGTTGTATCCGGGATTCACTACATACTGAAGGCCGAAAGCGGGAAATATCCCGCGCCAGGCATGCACCGTATAAAAACTTTCCAGAATGTTTTCCCGCGAATAATTCAATTTCCCGTCACCCAAGAGAAATCCTAGCCCGCCGAGGCTTAGATAGCGTTGGTGGTCGTTGCTGATGCCGTTGCTTACGAAGACGAGGCCGATGCGGTCGTACTTGCGGCCCCAGCGGCCGCCGTTGCCGGCCGCGCCAACCTGCCAGGTTTGGTCCACCTCCGTATAGGCAAAGGATTCGTGCCGGCCTTCGTTCCATCCCCAGCGCGCGAAAAGGCCAAGCCAAGCGGTAAGCGGCTGTTCGAAATTAGCGCCGAAGCCGTATTTGACGGTGGTGTGGAGGGGATGGTTGGTGATATCGGGTACCGGCGTGGTGGGATTCGCCAGCCAGGAATTAACGGTATCGCGGTAATCCCCCATGTTGGCGTGATTCACATAGCTGAGCAAGCGAAGGGCACCCGCTGGACGATTCTTTAGAAGCTTGCCGTGGAGTTCGAGTTCGATGTTTTCGGCGCGCGCGCGGCTCATGTCCGCGTCAAGGTGAATGCCGTTGGCGATCTTGGGCATGAGCGCTTCAGCGAAGCGGATGACGTAATTCTTGTCGTGATATTCGAGGAGGGCGGCAAACGTGTAGCCACGAGTGTCGGCGGCGTAATCGTAGGCTCCGTTGTTATCCACGGCCCAGTTCATGAACTGAAAGTTGGTGTCCGTGCCATACATGCTGAAGTCGAAGAAGTCGACCAGGCTCATTTTCCCGAAACGAAATTCCAGGCGACGCTCGGGAAGTTCGCGGAAGAGCGAAAGAGGACTACGTTCGGACGCAACCTTCTTGCCGCCAAGGGGAATGATCTGGTGCCACATCAGGCGGGCAACGTAGGGCGCTCTGCTCAGCGTGGTGTTGCGGACGACATCGAGGTTGAAGAAGCCTGCGACACCGAGGGCCTCGCTGAGACCATGGCCTCCGGCCTCCTGGACGTCACAGAGGAACTCCGTCGTTTTCGTGAGGCGCAATCCGGTGTAGAGCGTGAGAATGCGCGAGGTGGCGATCTGAGGTTCGGGAGTAAGGCTGTTCTTCCCCTGATAGGGCGAGTGAAACGGGGGATGCCACTGGGAAATGAAATTGGCTTGGCCAGACAGCCACAGACGATCCCACTCGGCATGCGGAATCATCGTGACGGCAGGCTCGTCGGGCGTGGGGACAGGAGCATCGGCTGAGGGTTCAGGTGTCTGAAGGGAGGAATCGGATTGCTGCGCCGCGAGGACGCGGGGGGGGAAGAGACAGAGGCAGGCGAGGAGGAACTGCCAGAAGCAACGAGTTGGAAAGAGGCGGGGCATATTAACTATAGTGAACTAATTTAGTAAAGTATGATTAATAAGCAACGGTGTCAAGCAAAGATGCCTCTGGAAAATAAAGCTGGCCTGGCCAGAGAGCCACAGGCGGTTCCGCTCTGGGTTAGGAAGAATCGTGACAGGAGGGGCAACCCGAGAAACGGAATGCTACGGACAGTTCTCTGCCACCCGGTTTTCGACTGATTCTTCACCGTGGGAAAGATTCCAATTCCTTTTCGTTTGCGGCCACACGGTCGCGCCCGTACAGGCACAACTCCCGGGCTCTTCAGTGCTTACTGCCTCGGAATCCGATTGGGCGGCGGATGGGGATTCCCCCTCAAAGGCGCGCATGGAAGGATCGATCCAGACAGCGATCAGCGGCGAGCCCGGGGTCCCATCGCATGTGGTCCAAACACAATACAATGAGGATGCCTCACGTGCCCGGTAATTTTTGTAAACGGTCTGTAACATGTTGTGGCTCACTTTCCGGATGCGCTCACGCGGACTTCCGGTGAGCGGGCCACAAGGGCGGTCAACCACGCGGAAGTAGGCGGCAGGCCAATAGGCTCCGCGACGGGGGTTCCAGGTCTTGTTTCGGAATCTCCATGTGTAATAGCTTGTTGCCGGGCCGCTTGCGGAGACTGTTTGCATCCGGCAACTCCCCTTGATACCATACCCCTATAGGGTAGTCAACCAAAAATGTCACACATTTTAAGAGAAAAACTCGAGCTGGTTTCACGCACCAAAAAGATTATCGGGCAACTGGAGTCCGTGTTGCGCGGCCTGGAAGAAGATTCGCACTGCGCGGATGTGCTGCAGCGCCTGGCGGCGGCGCGCGGGGCGATCAACAGCCTGATGGGCGAGTTGATGGAAGATCACATCCGCAACCACATGCCTCGCAAAACCAAATCGTCAACGGAAGCAGCGGAGGATTTGGTGGAAATCGTGCGGACTTATCTGAAGTGAGAAGCCGCCCGAACTAAGGCTGTCGCTCAACAATCTGCAGCGCGTTGACGCGGGCGTGCTCAATGGTGAGTCCCCAGTGGAGATGCGGACCGGTGACGCGGCCGGTGGCTCCGACCTTGCCGATTTCAGCCGAGGCTTCAACGGGATCGCCCGCGTGGACGGTGATTTCCGAAAGATGCGCGTAAAGCGTGAAGATGCCGAAGCCGTGGTCGATCACCACGGTATTCCCGGAATAATAGAGATTTTCGGCGAGTGCGACTCTCCCGGATTGCGCGGCATATACAGCTGTGCCGGCAGCAGCTGGAAAATCAACGCCGGCGTGCGGCGAGCGGGCTTCCCCATTCAACACGCGGCGGCGGCCGAAATTCCCGCCGGTGCTGACACCTTTCAATGGCAGGACGAACTTCCCTTTCCACAACACTTCGGGCGTGACGGTCTCATAGATAGCCTTCATTTTTTTCTGGTCTTCTTCGGCGCGCTTCTGCTGTTCCGGATCCGGCTGGACGAACTGCTTTTCGACCGTCAGGCGTTCTGTGGGGAATTTTCCGGTGCGCACGGTTACGGGCACGCTGCAAGAGAGAGGCTTGCCATCCGCGGCAGACCAGGAAATTTTCCACTCGTAGCGGCCCGCCGGCTTTTCCAGGTCCACGCCGAGAAGGGCGTGAAGCGTGGAGTTCAGAGGAGCTTCGCGCCAAAGAGGGATTTGCCGACCATCCCATTCGGCAGAGAAATCCTGAGAGGGTTTGGCGCCGGAAATTTCAGCGAGAACAAGGCTGCCCTGGGACGTGACGGCTGAACTTAACTTGAGGACAATTCCCGAGTCGCAGGTTTTCCTGACAGGGCCCTGGACCGGCTGTTTTCCATGTGTCCGCCCAGCCAAGAAGCAGGCGAGCATCAGCAAGAGGCTTACTCTCGTCAATTTAGTGATCTCCCGTGAGGCTGTGGAAGCCGGGTCAGGCTGGCACCTACAAGATTAAGCGAGGATGTGACTCCAGTCACAGAAAAATCGGGCGGCGCCGTTCAGAATTGTAACTGCAAGGAACAGCAGCGGATCGCGCCTAAATCTTCAGGCCCAATACACGGACGAGTTTTTCTTCCAGGCGCTTCAATTCTAATTCCCGCGCGTGCTCTTCGCGGGTGCGGTCGTTGAGAGCTTCCTTAAGCAACTGCAAATTCTGCCGGAGCTCCATTTGTCCGAGAGCCAGGCGGCTCAAAGCCCACAAGGCTTCTTTCTGCTCAGAGTCCAGTTCGCGCGGCTGCCGGTCGATCACGCACAATGTGCCCAATGCAAAGCCGTCTTCGTTGACGATGGGCGCCCCGGTATAAAAGCGGATGTGCGGCTCGCCCAGCACCATCGGATTGTCTTTGAAACGGGGATCCTTCAGGGTGTCGGGGACAATGAAGAGGTCCTCCTGCTGAATGGCATGCGCGCAAAAAGAAGTCTCTTTGGGGGTTTCCCGGATCTGCACGCCGACTCTGGATTTGAACCATTGCCGGTGTTCGTCCACCAGGGAAAGCATGGCGATGGGGGTCTTGCAGATGTAGGCGGCAAGAATCACCAGGTCATCGAAGGTCTGTTCGGGTTCGGTGTCGAGAATCGCGTAGCGATCCAGGGCCGCGACTCGGGCGGCTTCTTGAGAGGGAGCAGTTGCGTCCATGGCTGCCTCCGTCCGTGTACCTGCCCGGGGAAAGGCAGGATTGGGAAAGGCATCATACTCCAGCGGGAGGCTTGCTGCACAGGGCAGGGCCGGCCACGATTGGCGAAGGGAGCCGGTGTTTGGGTGAAACCGGGGGACGTCGTTTACACTAGGCACGGTTTGTTTTCCCCGGGTGATAACCGGGAGAGGAAACACGATGTGTGGAAAAATGCGAAGAGCCGCCTTGCTACTGATTCTGCTACTGACCTGCCAGGTGACCGGCCGGGCGCAGAAGGGATCTCCGGTTCTGGCTGACCGGGAGCGCGAACGGCGAAGTTTTGCCCAGAACCTGGTGAAGGCAATCAATCGGGCGGAAGCGGACTATCGCAAGAAGCACGACGTTTACGCAAACTGGGATACGCTGGTGGGGATCGGCGATTTCTCTTCGAACGGGACCAAATGGGCGCCAGCCGACTTTCCGACCGTGGCACATGCGCTCTACGGGAGCGGAGCGGAGATCGTGCCGGGCTGGCGGCTGCGGCTTCATCTCTCCAATGGCGACAAAGCGTACGATCTGCTTCTGGAGGACGTGACCGACCCGAAATGCGGATACGCGGTGTTCTCGGACGACCGGGGCTTGATCCGGCAGGGGAAATCAATCGATTGCGCGCCGTAGGGTGAGTTGCGGCTGAAGTGAGCAGGTCCTGGCGTCAAGCTCGCGAAGAAAGCCTTACTTCATGCTTGTCTTGCTGCTGTAGGGGCAAAATCGAAAAATATTTGTACCGGCAGGGTTCGCAGCGAAACGCCGGAACGTGCAGATTCCGCCAGAGGAATCCAAACAGGGAGTTCACGTGTTCGGGAGAGATGCGCTTCAGGGCGGGATTGCCGCAAATCGGGCAGTGCGCGTGGAGTGAATTGCTGAAAGACATCAACCGGGCATGGAAGCGGGCACTGCAGCCCTGGCAACGCCACGGGTAAATACCGAAAACGCTGAGAATATGATCGGCAGTCGTTTGGCGGCGCGACCGGCGCGCGCCATCCCGTTTGCAGATGGGGCAGTTCATCTGGGTAGGTGGCCCTCCGAATGGTCCACAGGATAGGACAGATGTCCAGAGGTGGCAAGGGCCGGAGGTACCGGCTTACCGGGTACAATAGTTTCAGAGGACGATATGCGGAATTATACCGATGAACACGCCCAGGCCGGAATTGCCGCAAAGTTGCCGCAACTGGAAACCTGGCCGAATCAATATCCGGGTTACGTGATTACGACGCGGTTTCCCGAATATTCTTCCGTCTGCCCGAAGACCGGGCTGCCGGATTACGGGACGATCACCATTCAGTACAAGCCTCGGAAGGCTTGTATTGAACTGAAGTCCCTGAAGATGTATCTGCTCGCCTACCGCAACCTGGGCATCTTCTACGAGAATGCGGTAAACAAAATGCTGCAAGACATCGTGGAGGCCACCAAACCCGAGTGGTGCGTGGTTAAAGGCGAATTTACACCCCGTGGCGGGTTGAACACTTCCATCTTCGCGCGGTGGCCGGAACGCCGGGGTCCAGCAAAAGGCAAAAAAGTGGGTATTTCGCGCTGAAGGGCATTAGACTTAGATGGGGGCTCGTTGGATAATCCCAACGAGTGATTTCCGCGCCATTTGAAATTATCCGAGGAGGAAGAATGAGCATTTCTCCAAATGTTCCGAGCCCAGAGGAGTCCTACCACTACGAGGGCGGGGGAACACCAAGGTGGATCACCATCCTGTTTGCCGTGGTGATTGCCGGAGTGGGCGCAATGGCCTATGCGGGCTATTCGGCGCAGACGCACCTGCAACAGGAAGTAACGAAAGCGCAGGACCAGAACAAGATCCTGACCGCGCAGCTTGATCAAGCCAATGCGCGGCTGGCCGAATTGAAGGGTCAGATGGACGTCACGTCGCAAAAAATCGGCATGACGCAGGCGGAACTCGCGGACGCACGGAGCCGAGCGGAGGCGATCCGCAAGCAGCAGACGGCTTCCGACCAAAAGCTCTCTGAAAAGATCGCGCTGGCACAGAAGGAAAGCGAAGCGCAGATCGGGGCAGTGGCCACGGACGTTACCGGTGCGAAGAAAGACATTGAAGCGACACGCACGGACCTGGAAGCGACAAAATCGAAGCTCGATCGCGCCACCGGCGATATGGGCGTGATGAGTGGACTGATCGCCCACAACCATGACGACCTGGAGGAGCTGAAGCGGCGTGGAGACCGGAACTACTACGAATTTACGCTGCAGAAGGCCAAGACGCCGCAGCGCGTGGGTCCTGTCCAGATGTCGCTGAACAAGACGGACTCGAAGAAATCCAGGTACACCATGACGGTGCTGGTTGACGACAAGGCAATCGAAAAGAAGGACAAGACCGCCGGCGAGCCGGTGCAGTTTTATGTCAAAGGGAGTGCGCGCGCGACGCCTTATGAAATCGTGGTGTTTGATGTCGGCAAGAATCAGCTCACCGGATACCTTTCGACGCCTAAGGATGCCGGCAGCACGCCGACAGCCGCCGCTCCCGCAGCTGCGCCACCTGCGAAACCCTGACGAACTTCTCCTGGCCGCGCAATTTGCTTCCCATCTGAGTTTGGGGAGCAGTTCGACTTCTGAGCCCTGTTCCGTCGACTGAGAACTCACTTCTGGAAACTCAGGCCGGGACAGGGCTTTGGTGTTTTTGGGCCGGGAGCTACGATTTGGGTAGCTCTCGATCCCAAAGCCCGAGGAGTTCCTCCCCATGTGCCTGCGCCGGCTGACTCCGTTTCTGTTTTTCTTCACGTTGGTTGGCTTGGTGGTGCCCGAAGGGACGGTAGCCCAATCTCCTCTGGAAGCTACCGAGTTGCCAGCACGCACGAGCTTTTATCTGCTGTGGCACGGCTCCCCGGTTGGAGACGCGCGCAAGAGCAATGCGCTGATGAGCCTGTGGGATGATCCGGACCTGGCGCCGATGCGGGCGGCCATGGTGGACGCAATCATGAGCGACGCGAACAAGCAAAAGGAAAAGCCTGGTGTTACCCCTGAAGAGTTGGCACAGATTCTGACGCTCCTCGACAATCCGTTCACGATGGGCTATTTGCCGCGGCGCGAGGCTGGTACCAACCCTGCTGCAGGAAAAGCACCCGCGCCTCAATGGAATGGAATGTTTTTTGTCTACGACCGGACGGGCAAAGAAGAGCTGCTGTCGAAAACCGTCTTGCGGATGAGGTCGGGAGAAAAGGAGATTCCCAAACTTTCGGAAGTTACCGTTGCGGGCGTGAAAGCGCTGAAGATTGAGAAAAAGTCCGGCGCAACGTATTGGGCGGAAAACGGGAAGTATATGGTGGCGGCGGGCGAGGAAAGTATTTTTGAAGAGGTTTTGAACCGGCTGGCAGGAAAGAGCGGTGGTGGCTCGCTGGCGGACTCGGAGGCGTACAAAGAAGCGAAGCCGCTGCTCTCCGGCGGCCTGCTGGAATTCTTTTTGCGGGTGCCGCAGATCAAAGACATGGCCGGAGATTCGAGCGCTTCGGCGCCGGAATGGAAAGCGATGTGGAGCAACCTGAAACTGGAATCGTTGCACGTATTTGCGGGGCACATCTCGCTGGAGGGCGCGCGGACGCGGCTGCAGGGTGGGATTGTGGGCGACACGGCCGAAGGATCGCTCTTCGACATCTGGTCCGCGGGACAGAAAGAACCCGCTTCACTGGCCTACTGGACGCCGGAGACGGTGTACTACAACGAATCGCAGATCAATCTGCTGGGAATTTACACGACGTTGAAGCGTGTTCTGACGTCGCCGGGATCGAATATGGCGCCACTGGCGAATACGATGGAAAATGCCGCGCAAACGCGGATCGGGATGCCGTTGCCGGATGCACTGGCGCTGACGAGCGGCGAGTTCGGCACCATGCAAACCAGTCCGGCGCTGGACCCCGACAAGAAAGTTTTTTTCGCCGGGATTCGGAATAAGCCGGAGAGCCTGAAGCTGATCCGCACCATTTTGAGCGACCGGTTGACCTCGGAACGCAACGAGGGAAACGTGACCTACCTGAAAATCTCCCTGAAGGGAAATCAGGGCGCGACGGGCGTGGCGCAATGGAAATTTTATCACCTGGCCGTGACGCCGGATCTTCTGCTGGGAGCGAGCAGGGGTGAGACCCTGCGTGGGATGCTCTCGCAGCCCCAGCCGGCGGGGACGAGTTCCCCTCCCTCAAATCTGCAAGCGGCACGGACGAAATTCCCGGAAAAGCTGATTGGCTTCTCCTATTACGATCTGCAGAAACTGGATTGGCCTGCGTTACAACAGAATTGGAAAGTGCAGATGATCAAGGCCGCCGCGGAGTCACAGAGCCGAGGTGCGGCGCAGAAAACGAAAGTGCTGAACGATTGGATGGACAGCATAAATCCAGTTGTTTTTCCGCGGCATCTGCATTCCATGACGGGGGCTTCGTGGAAGGACGCAAGCGGTGTGCACTTCGACGAGTGGCTGGATTGAACCGCCGATGCCGGGCTTTCGCGGCGCATCCAGCTTGCTGCTATTCGCGGTCATTGGGTTCGAGCTTTGCCCGGGAGGAAATGCTCAGGAAACGCCCGTTGCGGGCCAAGCCATTCGGGTGAATGTGGCGAGAGTAAACGCCGGTGTGGTGGTGACCGACGAAAAGGGCAAATTTGTCGAAGGACTGCGCCGCGACGCTTTCCACGTATTCGACAACGGTAGGGAACAGCACATAACGGAATTTGCGCCGATCGAAGAGCCGGGACAGATACTGCTGCTCGTGGAGGCTGGCCCGGCCGCTTATTTTTTGCAAAGCGCCAACCTGTTCGCCGCTGACGCGATGCTAAACGGTCTTTCGGCGGGAGATCGCGTGGCGGTGGCACGCTATGCGGACGCGGCACTCGGAATTCAGGATTTCACAACCGACAAAGTGGCGACGCAGGCGGCGTTGAGCAGCATCCAATTTAATTTGGGTTTCGCCGACCTGAATCTTTCAAGCAGCCTGACGAGCGTGCTGGATTGGCTGGACCGCGTTCCGGGAAAGAAAACGATTGTTCTGATTTCCACCGGAGTAGATACATCCCCGGCATCCGCGACGGCGGCGCTGCAAGCGCGATTGCAGGTTGGCGACGTGCGCATTCTGTGCGTTTCAACGAGCGGACCCTTGCGCAACGGGAAACATGGCGGCAAGGTGAAGGTTCAGCAGACGCAGGACGAGTTTGCGGCAGCGGACCGACGGCTGCTGGCGATAGCGGAGCTTACCGGCGGGCGCGCGTATTTCCCGATGAACGGCAGAGCGTTCCAGGAAACGTACAAAGAGGTGGCGGAGATTGTGCGCCACGAATACAGCCTGGCGTTCGCGCTGCCAGCGGCGGACGGGGCGGTCCACTCGATTGACGTGAAGGTGGATCGATCCGGTGCGGCGGGAAAATCCTCGGCCGCGGCGTATCGTGTGGATCACCGCAAGGCGTATCAGGCGCCGAAAGAATGAGCGGTAGGAACTGCTAGTCAAATTCCTTCATCATGCGGGCCATTTCGATCAAGCGGCGATCAACTTTGCCGAAGACAGTGTTGTCTTCGAACGAGCCGTCGCCATTGCGGTGGCCGGCGGCGTGGCCGGTGAGGAGTTCAATTCCCTGCTCGATGCGAGCGACGGGCCAGATGTGAAACTTTCCGCTGCTGACGGCGTCGAGCACGTCTTCCCGCAGCATCAGGTCTTCGACGTTCGAGGCGGGGATGAGAACACCCTGCGACCCCGTCAGGCCGAGGATGCGGCAGACGTCAAAGAAGCCTTCAATTTTTTCATTCACGCCCCCGATCGCCTGGATGTCGCCTTTTTGATTGAGCGAGCCGGTGACCGCAATGTCCTGGCGAAGCGGAAACTCGGACAACGCGGAGAGCAGCGCGTAGACTTCGGTGGAACTGGCGCTGTCGCCATCGACGCCGGAGTAAGACTGTTCGAAGCAGATGCTTGCCGCCAGAGAGAGCGGCTTGTCCCTGGCAAAGCAACTGCGCAGATAACCGGCGATGATCTGCACGCCCTTGTCGTGAAAGCGGCCGCTTAGATTGGCCTCCCGCTCGATATTGATCAGGCCGGCTTTTCCAAGAGCGGCGCTGGCGGTGATGCGCACGGGCTTGCCGAAAGAATAGCCGCCAATTTCGAGCACGCTCAGGCCGTTGACCTGTCCGACGCAATCGCCCGAAACATCCACGAGCAGCGTTTTTTCCTCGATCATTTCGCGGATGCGGGTTTCCACCAAGTTGTGCCGTTCCATCTTGGAAGCGATGGCCGAACGTACATGAGCCGCGCGAACCACATTTTCACCCGCGGCTGCCGAGGCATAGTGGGCTTCGCGGGCCAGATCGGCGATGTCCACGAACCGTGCGGTAACTTTGTTGCGGCGGCCGGCCTTTCGGACGCCGTATTCGAGAATGGCGGCAAAAGCTCCGCGATCAAAGGGAAAAAGATTTTCCTTTTCGCTGAGGGCGCGGAGGCGGCCGGCGTATTCTTCGATCACCCCGTCGGTCATCGGCATCTCTTCATCAAATTCCACGCGAACCTTGAATATTTTCTGGAAATCCTCTTCGTATTCGTAGAGAACTTCGTAGAGATCACGATCGCCAATCAGGATAACCTTCACGTTGATTTCAACAGGCTCGGGCTTCAGCGCGGTGGCCGTGAAGGGATAGAAGACTTCGAGCGGCTGAATTTCGAGGCGATTGTGATTGAGCGTGCGTTTCAGTGCGCGCCAGACGCCCTGCTCGGAAAGGGCTTCGATGGCGTACATGATGAGGAAGCCGCCGTCGGCGCGGAGCAGCGAGCCGCCGCGCAGGTCCATGAAATCGCTGGACCAGCCGCCACGCGCATCGTAGGCGCGCTGGATGGTGCCAAAAAGATTGGCGTAGCTCGGCGTGGTCTCAAAGATGACCGGCGAATTGTCTTCGGAATTGTGGGCCAGGATAACGTTGACGCCATAGACGCGAAAGGGGTCGCGCTCAGGTCCCGGCGACTTCTGTTGCTGAATTTCGGGAGACTCCGAGGTTTGTTCCTCTTCGCCCTCGCGCTCTTTAAACGGGCCAAGATTGTCCAAAATGTGGTGGCGTACCTCTTCAAGATATTCCGTCACGCCAGTCCCGGGATATTTTTCCTTTAGTTCTTCGATGACTCCATCAACAAGGACCGAGGCTGCTTCCTGTTCCAGATAACTCAGTTCGCTGGCTAGTTCGCGGGAAAGGGTCAATGTCTTGCGGTAGACGACGGTAAATTCCTGGCGGAACTGTTCGTACTTGCGCTCGATCTCTTCGGCAACGCCAGTTTCCAGCTTCCCTTCGTGCACCATCTTGGAAATATCCTCGATTGGCACCATCTGGCCCTCGAGAACAGGAAAAATTTCGGGCAGCGCGACGGCACCCACCTGCATGTGGCCAAGAGCAAACTGGTCGCGGGCGATGCGGCGGGTGAAATCGTCCATCAATTCTTTTTCGCGTACGGAGAAGCGCTCGACGATCCGCCCTTTCTGGCGCTGGAAAGGTTCGCCCTCGAAGACTTGCGGGATGCGGCGGCGCAGAAAATCGATTCCGGCCTGGACGTCTTTCTTGAACATATTCGCCGAGCCCCGAGGCAAAACGATCAGGCGAGGACGATCGGTAATTTTGAAATTGTTGACGTAGCAGCGGTCCATCGAGGGCTTGGTTGCCGGATGGAGTTCCTCAATCATCTGGGCGATGGTGCCGCCGCGACTGGTGCCGGCCAGGCCACACACAAACACGTTGTAGCCTGGTGCGGAAAGCTCCACGCCCATTTTCAGCGCACGCAAGGCGCGTTCCTGCCCGATGAAGCCCTCACGCTTTTGGGCCTGCGCGGTGGTTTCGAATGGAATGCGAGAAAGTTCACACCGCCAGCGAAGTCTCTCCAGTCCGAGTTCTTTTGGTTTGCTCATGTTCATTTCGGTCGTTTTCGCCATTCGAGCGCGTACTCTAGCACACAGCGAAGCCGGAAGGGCTGAATTTAGCCCCGGCAGATGGCAAGAAGTTACGCATTGGCTGCATCGAGTTCGTCCCGGTGTTCCATATAGACGCGGAAAACACCCAAAGCTGCGGCCACGATGGTTGGACCGGCCACCAATCCAAGCAGCCCGAAAACCTGCAGGCCGCCCAGAATGCTGATGAAGAGCAGCAGATCGTTCAGGCGGGTGCGGTTGCGAAGCAGCAGCGGGCGGACCAGATTATCCGCCAGACCCGCCACGCCGCCGCAAATGATCACTACCAGCGCGGCTCTTCCCCAACTGCCGTTGAGGCCGAGCCAAAGTGCCGCAGGTGCCCAGATCAGCGCCGAACCGACCAAGGGCACGATGGAAAAGAATGCGATAAGCACACCCATGAAAACGGGCGCCGGAAGTCGCGTGAGGGCAAAGGCCGTGCCGCCCAAAACGCCCTGAATGGCGGCGATGAGCAGGGCTACGGCAACGCTGGCAAAGATGAGGTCGCGAGATTCCGTAAGCATTTCGTCCTGAAGGTTTTTCTCGAACGGAATCAGGTGGCGGAGCGCGCGAAGAATCGATTCGCCGTCACGGAACATGAAGAACAGGGCGAAGAGAAGAATGAAGAGACTGACGAAGAAAGAAAAAAGATTTTTGAGCATCCACGCGAGGCTGCCGGCGAGATAGGAGGCCACCTTCTCCATCCCTTGCTGCAGCGGCCCCATAAAGTCGATGCCCTGCAGGGACTCCGGCAAGTGGCGGCGGATAGTGTCGGCCATGCTCGCCGGCACCACGAGGCCGCCGCCGCTGATCAGGTTGCGGACTCGGACCGTGATTTCCACCGCTTCACGTCCTGCGAAGAGCAGAACCATCAAGACCGGCACGATCAACACCAGCGTGACGCCGATGGTGGAGAGCAGAGCGGCCTTGGTAACCGAGACGCGTTTGCTTAGCAAAACAAATGCCGGGAAGAAGAAGATCGCCAGTACCGCGGACCAGGCAAGCGGAACAAGAAACGGCGCCACGATCAGAAAAACCATATAGCCCAGCAAGAGCAGCGCGCCGTAAGAGAGCACCGTGGTCAAACGGTCACTTGTGGTGGTGTTCCGATTGGCTTCACTCATCTGCGGTATATAATCCTTTTCGGTCCCGAAAATATCGGGAAAGTGCAAGAACCGCCGGTCGCCAGGTCGCTCGCGCCAGGGGAACTGATTTTATCCATGATGGCACGTCGCATGCCGTTCAATGCCGAGCAAGTGCGTCTCCTTGCTGTACTGGCTTTGATCAATTTTGTCAACTTTGCGGACCGCCAGGTGCTGAATCCGCTGCTGCCGCTGTTGCGGCAACATTTCAATGTCACGGATTCACAACTCGGATCGCTGCAAACCGTGTTGCTGATCGTCCTCGCCGTGGCGAGTATTCCGTTCGGGTATCTGGCGGATCGCTTCAGCCAGCACACGATCATTGCAGCCGGCGTGCTCTTTTGGAGCCTCGCGTCCATGTGCAGCGGCCTGGCGCCTACGTTCACCGCGCTTTTTATATGCCGCGGCCTGGTTGGGATTGGCGAAGCGGCTTACGCGCCCGCGGCCCAGGCAATGATTTCGGACTCTTTTCCGGTCGAACATCGGGCGCTCACGCAGTCGATTTTCGCCTCGGGAATGTTGTTGGGCGGCGCGGGCGGACTGGCGCTGGGCGGGATCATGGGAGAGCGCCACGGCTGGCAATACGCTTTCCTAATTGTGGGCGCCGTCGGGATTATTCCCGGGCTTTCCGCCTTCAAGTTGAAAGAACCGCCGAAGCGGCCGCGCTCGGAAGTAGTGCCCATTTGGAAGTTGTTGAGCGTGCCGGCGTACGTAGCCATGACGATTGCGGGGACATGCATCACCTTTTCGACGGTTTCGTTTGTGACCTGGGGCATTGACTATGCGACGAGTTATAAAGATTTCAGCCTGAAGGAGGCGGCGCTCTCTCTGGCGGTAATTGCGCTTCTTTCGCTGGTGCTGGGAGCCCTGGCGGGCGGCTATTTCGCGGACCTGGCGCAGAAGCGCTTGGCGTACGGACGGATTCTGGTGATTGCGGGCTCGTTTTTGGTGGCCGCGCCGTTTCTGCTGTTGGCGCTTCAATCGGATGAGAAGTGGATGGTGCTGGTGGGATTCTTCGTGGCTAGCTTTTTCATGGCCTGGTATCACGGGCCGACCACGGCGGTGCTGCACGACCTGACGCCGCAACGGGCGCACGCCACCGCCATCGGCGTGTACATGTTCGTGACGCAAATCGTGGGAGCTTTGGGGCCACTGCTCATCGGACGGATTTCGGATGCTTCGGATCTGCTGGTGGCCCTGCAGGCAGCGACGGGCGTGATGGTGTTCGGGGCGCTGCTAATGTTGGTGGCCATTTATTTTGTGCGGCGCGACGGGATGCATCACCCGCGGTTGGCTGCGTTCCGGGCGGAGGACGAGGCCTACGCGGCGGCACACCCGGTGAAGGGCGACTAGGGAAAAACTTTAACGCAGAGGCCGTAGAAAAAAGCAATAACAGACTTAATCGGTGATTACTTGATGCCGATCATTTTGATCAGGCGCATCACTTCCTCGTGCGGCACGTCGTAGAGCGGGCGCTCGTCTTCTTCTTCCAGACGCTCACGAAGGTATTCCGCGGCGATGAAACTTGCCTCGCGGTCGGTCAGGTCGCGGCCGCTCGTTTCGCGAAAGTCAACGAAAGCGGTATGCGCGAGGCCGACGATGCGTCCCACTCCATCCACTTCGAACTTCGCATCAATGGTGTCGCTATGGCGCGTGGCGATGGCGTTCCAGATGTGAGAGAAGCGGCAGTCGCAGACGTGGCCGCTTAACTTGGAAGTCACTTCAAAGGCGCCGATGAACTCGTTCATGGCGCCGGTGTTCGCGAGTACAGGGAGAGAAGGCACTGGATCCTCTTTCTTCTCGAACGTTGCGGCGGGCTTAAAGCGACGCCACGAAAACGCCGACTTTTAGTGTCCGATTCCTGCGGCGGCGTGTCAATGCCGCGGCGACATTTGTGAGAGCCGGCGCAGTCCGACGGCTTCGGCGGTGACGTCGGTGTACTTCAGGCCGGCACCGGTATTGAAGAGCACGACACGGTCTTCGGATTTCAGAAAGTCGGTTTGCAACAGGTGATCGTAGGCGGCCGTGGCCGTGGCGCCTTCAGGTGAGAGAAAGATGCCTTCGTTTTTCGCCCAATCCTGGAGCGAGACGAGGATCTGCTCGTCGGTAAACGCGAGCGCCACGCCACCAGACTCGCGAAGGATTTCCAGCATGATGTAATCGCCGTAGGGCTTCGGTACGCGCAAGCCAGAGGCAAACGTCGCCGCGTTGTTCCACATCTGGCTGGCCTTTTCACCTTGCTCGAACGCCTTGGTGACCGGCGCGCATCCCGCGGATTGCACCACGATCATCTTTGGCCGCTTCCCGGGCTTAACCCAGCCGAGTTCTTCGAGCTCTCCGAAGGCTTTCCACATGCCGATCAGGCCGACACCGCCGCCTGTAGGATAGAAAACCGCCGCGGGATATTCCCATCCGAGTTGCTCAACGAGTTCGTAACCCATGGTTTTCTTGCCTTCGATGCGGAAAGGCTCTTTCAACGTGGAGATATCGAACCAGCCCTCTTTTTCCTTGCGCTCGGCCACCATGCGGCCGCAATCCGAGATCAGGCCGTCCACCAACGTGACTTTTGCGCCGTACATTGTGGCTTCCACATAATTTGCGAACGGCACATCCTTGGGCATGAAAATGTTGGCTTCGATGCCGGCGGCGGCAGCGTATGCGGCCAGAGCGCCTGCGGCGTTGCCCGCCGAGGGAACGGCCAGTTTTTTCAAACCGTAGTGGCGAGCCATGCTTACACCAAGCGCGAGACCGCGCGCTTTGAAGCTTCCCGTTGGGTTGGCGCCTTCTTCTTTTACATAGACACCGGGATACCGGCGGCTGTGCAGCATCGGTGTCCAGCCTTCCCCGAGGGTCACAGGCGCGACATCGGGCAGAACGCTGCGATAACGCCATAGGCCGGGCCACGGGGCGGCCGCGGCGGCGCGCGCGATTTCATCACGCGCAGCGATGCCTCGCAAAGCGGCTAGATCGTAGCGCACATACAGCGCCCCCGCGCATTGCGGACACACGGTCTGTGGCTTTTCCGCGGAAAGATGCGCATGGCAGCGCGAACATTCGAGGTGGCTGATTTTCGGCATTTTAAAACGATAGCAGCAGCAAAATGGAGCGGCAAGCTTCCACCGGAAGTCGCGAAAGACGTGAGTTGCGAAAGAACTTCTCTCGTTCTATAGCGGCACGCTATGATGTCGCCGCTCTCTCGATCAAATCAACGACTCGCGGGAAGGAACTTTGGCGAAGAATTCGACGAACGCAGGTTCAGTTTCGCTAGTAGCTGGTTTAGTGCTGTTCGCGGCCGGGGCGCTGGTGGCGCTGGTGCTTCCGGCTAACGGAGTGTTTCCGGTGCTGCGCTGGAGCGGCTTACTCCTGCTCGCCTACGCGGGCACTCGAGGGCGTTCGCTAACCTACTGGATTTTCGTTGCGATGCTGGTGGGTTTCGAGTTGGGGATCGACCGCCCGGACTTTGCGGTCCATCTCCGAGTGCTGGGCGATATTTTCCTGCGGCTGATCAAGGTGATTGTCGCGCCGCTGATTCTGGGAACGCTAGTGACCGGGATCGCGGCGCACGGCAACCTGAAAAAAGTGGGAAGAATCGGGCTGAAGAGTCTGATTTATTTCGAGGTGGTTACCACGATTGCGTTGTTCCTGGGGATTGGCGCGATCAACCTGACGCGGGCAGGCGAGGGAGTGCGGCTGCCTGCGCCGGCGGCGGACCAAGTCGCTCGGCCGGCGGCGCTGAAGTGGGACGATTTTCTGCTGCATGTTTTTCCGGAAAACATCGCCAAGGCCGTCGGTGAGAATCAGATTCTGCAGGTGGCTGTCTTTGCAGTGCTCTTTGGGATTGCCCTGACGCTGGTACCTGAGAAAACGCGGCAGCCGATGCTGTCGTTTGCTGAGTCTCTGGCACAGACGATGTTCAAGTTCACGAACATCGTTATGTACTACGCGCCGATTGGAGTTGGCGCGGCGATGGCCTACACCGTTGGGCACATGGGGACGAGCGTGCTGCTGCCGCTCGGAAAGCTGGTGCTGACGGCGTATGGTGCTCTGCTGGTGTTTCTTCTTGTGGTCTTGCTGCCAGTTGCCCTGCTGGCGCGCATTCCGCTCGGCCGCTTTCTGAAGTTCGTGGCGGAGCCAGCGACGATTGCGTTCGCCACGAGCACTTCGGAGGCGGCACTTCCCCGCGCGATGGAGTCGATGGAAGAGTTTGGCGTGCCGCGCCAAATCGTGGCGTTCGTGATTCCGGCGGGATACAGCTTTAACCTGGACGGCTCAACGCTCTATCTGGCGCTGGCCTCGATCTTCGTGGCGCAGACGGCGGGGATGCACATGTCCTGGCCGGAGCAACTCCTGATGGTGTTCACGCTGATGCTCACGAGCAAAGGCATTGCCGGCGTACCTCGCGCGGTTCCCGTGGTGCTGCTGGCCACGGCTTCCACGTTTCATCTTCCGACCGAGCCGATCTTCATCATCCTGGGCGTGGATGCGCTCATTGACATGGCGCGCACATCGGTCAACGTTATCGGCAATTGCCTGGCCAGCGCTGTCATCGCCCGCTGGGAAGGCGAACTGCAACCCTAATGGGCGGCTAGGGCCGGAGTTTCCGCCTTGATGTAGACGCCCAAGGCGGCGCCGACGCCGGCTCCCGGCGATACGCGGTGGCCCTGATCGGCGAGCGATTTCTCCATGGCGGCGAGGAGTTGCAGGACGAACGGCTTCTGGCTGCAGTAGCCCATCAGGCCGAGGCGCCAAATCTTGTCCTTGAGGGGACCAAGGCCGCCAGCGATTTCGATGTTGAATTCCTCGAGAAGCTGGTTGCGGAACTTTGCGTCGCTGACGCCAGCAGGAATCATTACGGCGGTGACAGTCACGAGCCGGTCCTTCGGATTTTCGACCAGCAGCTTTAATCCCAGCGCTTCGACACCGGCAATCAGAGCCTGCTGGTTGAGCTTGTGCTTGGCCCAGCGGGCTTCGAGGCCTTCTTCAACCACGATGCGCATCGCTTCCCGCAGCGCATAAATCAGGGAAATTGGCGGAGTGTGGTGATAGAGGCGGTCCTTGCCCCAATAATTCATCGCTGTCGAAAGATCGAAGTACCAGCTCTGCACCTTTGATTTGCGATTGCGGAAGGCTTCCTCAGCGCGCGGGCTGACGGTGATGGGCGACATTCCCGGAGGCGCGCTGATCGCCTTTTGCGAACCGCTGAAGCAGATATCGATGCGCTGCTTGTCCACATGCAGCGGCACAGCGGCAAGAGAGGCCACTGTGTCGACCACGAGCAGCGAGCCAGACTCGTCTGCTACTTTGCGGAAGGGATCGATGTCGGTGATGACGCCGGAAGAAGTCTCTCCCTGGGCCAGGCCGATCATCTTGATCTTGCGCCCCTTGGCCACCTTGCGCACATCTTCAGGGTCCACGGGCTTGCCGTAGGGCGCCTGGACGATGTGAACGGTCGCGGGCGTATGCTGCGCGATGACGTACATCCGCTCGGAAAACGTGCCGTTGACGCAACAGATCGCTTCCTCTCCGGGTTCCAGAGAATTCAGTACGGATGCTTCAATGCCGCCCGAGCCGGAAGCGGAGAGCGGAAACGTGACCCGGTTTTCGGTCTGGAAAATCTGGCGCAGGAGAGTCTGCGTCTCGTCCATGCAACCGCGAAACCAGGGATCCATGTGGCCCACAAGCTGGGTGGCCAGCGCGCGATAGACCCGGGGGTCGATAGAGGAGGGGCCCGGGGTCATCATCAGGCGGTTAGGGGGATTGAGTTCACCGATGGGCTTGGTCATGTCTTAACCTCGTGAGGCATTCGCTTGCAACCGATGCAGAACTACCAGTGTCCCGCAGGGGGGAGCAGCGACGCAACCGACAAATTGGCAGGAGGGGTGGCCAGCGACCAGCAACCAGTGGCGAGCGACAAGAGCAGGCTTGTGAAGTGTGGGCGATGGGCTTCGGAGAAATTAGCAGGCAAAGGACGAAAGGCAGATCCCTCACCCTAGAAAAACCGCGGGGACTCGGGATGACACCCGGATGGAGGTAAGCCTGAAAGCAGGATGTCCACCGAGCCAGATGGCTTCTAGGCGGTGGAGGCGTCGAAGGATTGGCCTCGGGCGAGGACGTGGTCGGGGACGCGGCGGAGTTCGCGGACGATGCGGAACCAGGAGAGGAGCTTCAGGCCGTAGTAGGTGAGATCGATTTCCCACCAGTAGAAGCCCTGGCGGGCGGAGGCCATGAAGTAGTGATGGTTGTTGTGCCAGCCTTCGCCGAGGGTGACGAGCGCGAGCAGCCAGTTGTTCTTGCTGGTGTCGGCGGTCGGGAAGCGGCGGTTGCCGAAGATGTGCGACAGCGAATTGATGGTGAACGTGCCATGCCAGAGGAAGACGGTGCTCAGGAAAAAGCCCCAGATGAGCAGCGGCCAGGAGCCAATGAGCCAAAGCGTCACGGCCAAAACGGTTGGAGGCACCATATGGTACTTGTTCAGCCAGCGAAGCTCGGGAAACTTGGCGAAGTCGCCGATGTAGTCAAAGCGCGTGTCGTTGTAGCGGTCCGACAGAATCCAGCCGATGTGCGACCACCAGAAGCCGAAGAGGGTCGGTGAGTGCAGGTCTTCCTCGAGATCAGAATAGCGGTGATGGTGGCGATGGTGCGCCGCCCACCAGAGAACGCCCTTTTGCGTGGACGACATGGCCATCCAGGCAATCACAAACTGAAACCAGCGGCTGGTCTTGAACGAGCGGTGGGAAAAATACCGGTGGTAGCCGGCGGTGACGAAGAACATGCGCACTTCGAAAAGCACGAACGCCGTGATGAGATACGACCACTTGAACGGGAGAAAAAAGACGCCCAGCGCCGCGACGTGGATGAGTCCGAAAGGAACCAGGGAAATCAGATGGAGGCGCGCCCCATTCGGGAGGGGGATAGACAAGGGTCTTGCAATAGAGGCCATGCAGCTCTACTCCTGCGCGGAAACGCCCGCGATTGTGGTTCGTGCGCGCAAGAGTCGAGCGAGCTCAGCGCCAAAAACTACACTTTCAGTTTACGGGCCGCGTGTAGAGGGGTCAAGGCCAGCTAAAGTACAGGTGTGACGAGACGCCACCCGCCCGCTCGTTCAGATTGATCGGTGATCCCGCAATCTAGGAACATTCGCGGGGGATGTGCTATCGTGCCCTTGGAACACTCGCAAAGGAGCGTCACTGCGCATGGCTGAACGTCCCGTACTGGTTGGCTTGATTCCGCAGGCTGTGGTCCTCGATCCCGGGGATCAGGTCAGCTGGCTTTCCGATGCGGGCAACCTGCGCGTGGAGTTCGACGCCAACCGCTGCCCTTTTTCCTCGAACGTGTTCCAGGTGCCGGCGGGAATGCGGCTGATGAGCGGCCCGACAATCGCCGGAACGAAGCCGGGCAGCTTTAAATACCGTCTTTGGCTGAACGACCAGATGGTCGGGCGCGGCGAAGTGATCGTTCGCTAAACGTAAGCGAAAGGCGCGGAGAAAGCGCGCCTTCCTCTTTTCATTTCTTCTCGCGCCTTCGCTCTACGACGATTGACCTGCGGCAAAACCCTTCAACACGGACTGCAACGTCCCCGCATCCGGGACTTGGCCGTTGGGTGTGAGCTTGTCCACCAGATGCGGAAGCAGGCTGCTCATCATGCCAGTGAGTTGGTTTGGATCGATACCAGCCTTTTGCGCGGCGTCCTGAAGCGCGCCGCTGTGCAGCACGTTTTGCAACTCGCTTGCTGATACCGGCATGTTCTCGCCGGAACTCACCCACGAGTTGAAAACCTCGCCCAAGCCTCCCTGTTGAAACATTTTCTGGAGGCCGGCGACACCGCCGACTTGCGGACTGTTGATGTACCCCATGATTGCCGTCAGTGCGCCTGCGTGCTCGGTCTGTTGGCCCAGGGAGGAGCCTGCCATCGAGAGAACTTCATCGAATAGTCCCATAGATTTCTCCTTGCGAAATAAAAGGGGGCATCTCAGGCGGCCGACTGCCCCCTTCATCTCTGATTTGTTAGCGCGACTGAGAGTTACTGCTGTTTGGCGATGATCAGGTCCTTGATCTTGTCGTAGGTGGCCTGGGGAATGATCTTTTTCTTCACCAGGTCGGTCTTCTTGGCATACGGACGTCCGGCGATGATCTTTTTCGAATACGCTTCGCCGATTCCCGGGAGCGCGTCGAGTTGCTCCTTGGTGGCGCTGTTGATGTCCAGAAGCGAGGTAGCTGCGGATTTCGCTGCAGGCATGGTGGTGCTTGGCGTCTGAGGCTGCGAGACAACGATCCCCACGCCCAGCATGAGTAGGAGCGCCAAGATCAAAATGCGGCCGATATTTTTCTTCATTTCGCTTTCTCCTTTAAGTTTGAGTCGGTTTCGTGCCGGGAAAAGTTAATTCTTTTCGGAAGCGCGGTAGCCGGCCTTGATAGCGTCTGCCTCCGACATGTATTTGCCCTGCTTGGTCTTACCGTAATAGCGGCTCCCCGGTTTGTGATAGATCCCGGAGTCCGTGTTGACCCAGACCATGCCGTCGCTATTGGCTGGCGCAGCCTGCTCAGCGGCCGGCGTGGCGGCGGGCTTTGCCGCCGGCGCTGTGGATGCCGCGGGCGTGGACGTCTCAGCGGGCGCAATCGCTGGCTTCGCGGCGGGAGTAGTGGCAGGCGCAGAAGTTGGGGTGGGTTTCAGGGCGGGAGCCGCTGCTGCAGGTGGCGTTGAGGACGAAGGAGCGGAAGCGTCTGCCGCAGCCGTCTTCTTCGACTTGGAGGATTTCTTCGCGCCAGTGGCGCTTGTCGCGTCTGTTTCGCTGGCCGCGGGTGCAGTCGCGGCACTATCCGCCGTTTCCGGCTTTTTGCTCTTCTTGGATTTTGCCGCTGTCGAACTGTCGCTCGCCGCCGTCGTGGCGTCAGCGGAGGCATCGGCCTTCTTTGACTTCGAAGATTTCTTTGTGGTGGACGTATCCGCTGTCGCTGAGCTATCGGCCGCGTCTGATTTCTTCGACTTGGAGGACTTCTTCGCGGTCGAGGTGTCCGCTGTTGCTGGCGAACTGGTCGCGTCCGTCTTTTGGGTCTTGGTGGATTTCTTGGCCGTGGAGGAATCGGCCGCCGCGGCGTCATCCGCCGTGGTGGTCTTTTTCTTCTTTTTCGACTTCGCCGCGCTGGTATCGGTCTGGTCCGTCGTAGTAGGGGTTTGCGCCGCCTGAGCCGCCGATGCAGGGCGCAGGGCGAGGTTCGCAAGCACCAGCAGAAGAGCAACAAGCAGGGCTACGTGAAACCGGCTTCGAGTTCGATTCATTTTTCGTGAAATCCTTTCACCGGCCGCGATTCAGGTTCTCTGCCTGGCAGACGGTTCACGCGTGCCTGGGGTGGGTGACAGAGAAATACAGACAATCGCAGCGCGGTTCTTCCTGGTGGAATTGAGGGAGATGATGTGCGAGGGGCGACTCGAAGTCAAGCAGGGATTGCCACCGAATACGGACAACGCGGGTGAGCGGGAATCCGAGCACCAGCAGCCTTTTGGTCCGATAACCCCATAGGTGACTTGTAAAGGGCAGACGAACCGGAAAAGCTTCGCTCAGTCGCCCGCGAGTTGGACGCGGCCGGACTCAACGGACTCCGCGAGTCCGCGGCGGACAAAGCCCAAGGCCGAGGCAGGGGCATCGCGCTCCGGTTCAAGCGAAAGGATGGCGGCTTTCCGGGGGAATTCGTTGCGGCGATCGAGCTGCAAGCCGGCGTCCTTCAGGAATTCAGCCGAAAAACCCATGTCCTCGGCGCGGTCCACGCCCCAGAACCACAGCTTTTCTTCGTTGCGCTGCAGGAAATGCAGCGATTCCTCGAGTTTCTTCATTGCCCGATCAAACGAGGAGGCCAGAAAGAAAACGCCCAGGGACCAGGCGTGGCGCGGATACTGCACACGCATCCGGATGCAATATTTGCCGTTCTGGTTCTTTTCGATGCTGCAGCGGTAGTCGTTGCGAGACTGAGAAGCACGTCCTGGCATGAATTCAACCTTCTTAAAAGGGTTTGTTGCCGCCCCAATTGGAGTGCCGAGCAAGCTGGCGCCAATTCGCAGAGCAAAAGTGTCCCACCAAAACCAGCTTATTCGGACGCAATCAGGTTACCGGGCGGCACCCGGGAGGGCAAGGGGATGTGTCCTAAAAATTTAACTTCTTTGTTTACTATCGGATAGGAAAGTTTTTGGAGCTGCCGAAGTCTCCAAACACGCTCATTTTTTCGGGGTAAAGCTTCAGCTTGCCTTCCTGTTTCAAGCGGTCGTTCAAAGAGGTTTGGAAGGCGTTGAACGCCAATTCGCGCTTCTGCTTGAGCAGAGTATCGGTGATTTCCTTCTTCTGCTTTTCAAAGTCGGCAGGATTCGCCTCTTGGCGCTCGGCAACTTGATAGACCGCCCAGTTCGAACCGAGGTTGAGAGGCGGCCCGACTTGCCCAACTTTCAATGCAAACGCCGGGGCGAGCTGTTTCCCGCTGCCGAGATTGGCGATGGAGCCGCTCCGGGCAAAGGGATCGCTGGTCTTCGGATCGAGACCCAACGCTTTGGCGGCCACGGCAAACTTTTCGCCGGCCTTCACCCGCTGTTCAAGCTCCTGCGCCTTCGCCTGAGCGAGCTCGTTGGCCTTTTGCTGCTTCAGTGCGGTCGCGACCTTATCCCGGACTTCCTCAAGGGTTCCCTGGTGTGCCGGCATGGACTGCCGGATGGACAGCACCACATAACCGCGGTCGGTCCGCAGCGGCAGGCTCAAATCACCCTGGCGAAGGTGGAAAATCTCGTCCTTCACGTCTTGGCCGTTGCCTAACTCCAGCACCGGTTCGCCGGGAGCCACGGGGTGGGTCTCGGCGATAGTCAGGTGATACTTCTGGGCCAATTGATCGAGGGTTGTCTTATTGGACTGGCGGATATCGGCGGAGATCTGGTCCGCGATCTTTGAAGCCTCTTGGTCGACCTTATTCAGCAGGTACGTGGGCCGAAGGGAGTCTTTTACTTCGTCAAAGGTCTTGGTGTGGGCAGTCTCTTTGTCGAGGACCCTGATGATGTGAAAGCCATACTGGGTCTTGATAAGGTCGGAAATCTCTCCCTTATTAAGGCTGAAAGCGGCCTTTTCAAACTCCGGCACGGTCTGGCCCTGCACCAGCCAGCCCAGGTCGCCGCCTTTGGCTTTCGAGCCGGGGTCTTCGGAATATTTCTTGGCGAGTTCCTCGAAATTGGCGCCCTTCTTTTTGGCCTGCGCCAGGATGTCTTCCGCCTTTTTCTTGATTTCGGCGACTTCCGCGTCGGTCTTGCCGCCTACGGTCATCAGCAAGATGTGCTCCGCGTGAACGCGATTCGGCACCTGGAATTGCTGGATATTCTGCTGATAGACAGCTTTAAGTTCGTCGTCGGTCGCCGTGGTGTTCTGGCGAAGCTGCGTCAGGTCCAGCAGGCCGTAGCGCACGACGCGCTTTTCTGGAATCTGGAACTTGGCCTGGTTCTGCTCGTAATAGGCCTTTATTTCGCTATCGGTCGGAGTGATTTTTGGCTCGAGGTCCTCGGGTTTAGCTAGCACGTAATCCAGCTTCACTTTTTCGTTCTGGCGCTTGAACTCATCCTGAATTTCGGCCGGGCTGGCGCTGATGCCATCGGTAATCAGCTTGCGGAACTTTTCCTCGACCAAACCTTGCCTGACCAGGTCTTCGAACACGGGCACGGTCAACTGGAAGCGGGACTGGACTTCGCGGGCGTAGGCGTCCAAACCCACAAACGAATCCCCGTTAAATGCTGTCGGCACGTACTGCTTGATGCGGTCAGCGCGTTCCTGGTCGCTAACGGTGACGCCCAGGCGCTTGGCCTCAAACTCAATTTCCTTTTGAAAGACGAGCTGGTTCAGGATGTTCCTGGCGTAGAGGCCCTCGAGCGGCTGAGGGATGGGATTGCGGCGGCGGATCTCGTCAAGCTGCTGGCGCACCTCTCCCATCGTCACGCTCTGATCGCCGACTTTGGCGAGCACGTCGGTTGAGCCCTCGGTGCTGTTGGTGCCCTGGGGAACCAGGTAGAGCAGCATGCTGAGGGCGATAATCGCGATGAAGACGCCGAAAAGGACTCGGACGCCGGTTTTCTGGTTGTCAAATACTCCAGCCATTCCAGATGTCTCCTGAGGTGGCGAACAAACTTAAGATTATAGAGGATTGCGGTCGAAACCCCCAAACGAAGTTGCGGCGTGTCACGGCCAATTCTGGATTAAGGTATAGGGCCCTACGCACTTCTGTAACTGAACAGCTTTTGGCATTCTTTGCGGAGAAACTTGCCGACGACTGGTATGCGGTGATTGCCCTTTTCAAAGACGAACTGGCAGGAGATGAGGCAGGCGCGCCATTTATAAACTTCGTTGCCGTGCTTCCGGCCGTAGGCGGCAATGTCTTCCTGCGAAACTCCGTAGACGACCGCTCCAATCTTGGACCACACGCAGGCACCCGCGCACATGGCGCAGGGTTCGTGCGTGGAATAAAGGACGAAGTCAGGCAGGTAGCGGCCGTAACCGCTGGATACGTATTTGAGCATTTCCAGTTCGACGTGCTTGATGCTCGATCCCGAGGTCTTCACCCGGTTACCCGCGCTGGCAATGATCGTCTCGGACTTGCCATCGACGCGCGTGATGACCGCGCCAATCGGATAGTCGCC